>JACCDG010103751.1_pt1 | contig 216451 bp, 196 predicted proteins | sample 7442471 | NCBI WGS metagenome assembly JACCDG01 (sample SAMN15323444, study PRJNA562643) | freshwater metagenome | isolation source: river surface water | place: USA:Blue River Watershed | collected 2017-08-17
AGATTTTCTTTTTCAAACCCATTGCTGCCATCTTGGTATGGTTCAGTGCCAGCCTCTGCCTCAGCTTGGGTGCACAAGCACAAGCACAAGCACAAGCACAAGCACAAGCACAAGCGCAAGTGCAAGTGAAAACGCCTACCGCCAAAGCGCCCAAAGACAACTTACCGCCCGGCATTGGCTTGGCTTTCAAGCAGGCCAACATTCCGCTCCATGCGGTCAGCGTCTTGGTAACGCCCGTTCAAGCAAGCCCGCAAGCACCTGCACCTCAACCGCGCTTGAGCCATCGCGCCAGCGCAGAGATGAATCCCGCCTCTGTCATGAAACTGATCACCACCTCGGCGGGTTTGTCGATGTTGGGGCCCGACTTCACTTGGCGCAATCGTGTGTTCGTAGATGGCCCCGTCAAAGACGGTGTGCTGTACGGCAATTTGTACTTGAAAGGCAGCGGCGATCCCAAATTGGTGGTCGAGCGTTTGCAAACCTTGATCGATGAGGTTTTGCAAAAAGGCCTGCGCGAGGTTCGTGGTGACATCATTTTGGATGGCAGCGTGTTCAATTTGCCGGCACGCAACCCCGCCAGTTTTGACGACGAGCCTTTGCGCCCCTACAACGTCGCCCCTCAAGGCTTGCTGCTGAACTTCAGTGCCATGTTGTTCAAATTCACACCAGACACCGTTCGCGGTGAAGCCAAAATTGACTTTGAACCGCCTTTGCGCAACGTTCAATGGCCCACGTCAGTGCCGTTGTCCAATGCCCCCTGCCAAGATTGGCGCAGCCAACTCAAGGCCGACTTTTCAAATGCCGACCAAGTCCGCTTTGCTGGTGCCTACCCAAGCGCATGTGGCGAGCAAAAATGGCCTGTGGCCTATGTGCAACCCCACACCTTTGCCCCCCGCATGGTGCAAGCCATGTGGCTTCAAGCCGGTGGCAAATTAAGCGGTCAAGTGCGCGATGGCATTTTGCCTTCTCGGTCGAGCCTTTGGCACGAAGCCCCCTCATTGCCGTTATCAGAGATCGTGGCCGACATCAACAAGCTGTCCAACAACGTCATGGCCCAACAGTTGTTTTTAACCTTGTCCAGCCAGCAGGGGCCAGGCAACTTTGAAGCCTCGCGTCAAACCGTATTGCAATGGTGGCAACAGCACTTGAAAGACCAAACGCTGCCTGTTCTAGAAAACGGCTCGGGCTTGTCACGCGAAGAACGCAGCAGTGCACAAGCCATCGCTGCGCTGCTTCAATTCGCCGCACACAGCCCCTACGCCAGTGCGCTGCAAAAGTCTTTGGCCATCGCAGGTGTCGATGGCACAGTCTCGCGCTTGAAAGACCGCTTGCCCAATTCTGTGGCCATTGGCCGCGCGCAGCTTAAATCTGGCAGCCTGCGTGATGTGGCCTCTTTGGCGGGCTATGCAGAAGGCTTGAGCGGGCAACGTTATGTGTTTGTGGTCATCGTCAATTACGCCAATGCCAACGCCGCAAGACCCGCCATGGACAAACTTCTGGAGTGGGCTGTCAGCGATCAAAAAAAGTCATAGCACGACTGGTAATTACCCCATCACCTCAAGCCTCACCACTGATTAAGATGACCTGAAAAGAACGGGCGTTCTTTTTTTTAATTCGTCTTCGAGACAAGCAAAGAGGTAAACGATGAAATCCATGACATGGAAACTGGCACTGCTTAGCACAGCTGCCGCAGCCATTCTGGCCGGTTGCGGTGGTGGTGGCGCCGATCAAACCAGCAAACTTGCCAACATCACATCCGTCAAAGTCATGGGCGACAGCCTGGCCGATAGCGGCGTGTTCAAAGGCATTCCCACCAACGGCCGTATCTTTTCTGTACAAGACAGCAGCAGCGAGCCCAATACCGTTTGGACTGAACGCATTGCCGCCTTGTTAGGCACACCCCAGCTGTGCAACTTCTTCAAATACACCGGTGCCGCCGCCGCACCCTTCTCGGTCGTGCCTGGCTGTTCTAGCTACGCTGTGGGCGGTGGTCGCATCAACAACATCAACCCCCAAACCGGCGCCGGTGCATCGCCCTTCTCCATCACTTACCAATTGCAAGTGGCCAGTGCTGCCGGCAATTACAGCAGCTCCGATTTGCTGCTGATTGATGGCGGCGGCAACGATGCGGCCGACTTGGTCGGCGCCTATTTGGGCGCGGCCAAAGATGGAGGCGCTGGCTTTGCGGCCATGGCAGGCACCCTGATTCCTGCTGGCACATTGGCGCCTATGCTGGCCGGTGGACAAGCTGGCTTGGCCCAGGTAGGCGGCGCCTACATGGTGGCCTTGGCCGACAAGTTTTACGCCAGTATCAAGGTTAGCGCTTTGGACAAAGGCGCACAACGCATTGCTTTGCTCAACATGCCAGGCATTACCAACACGCCACGTTTTCAAATGGTGCTGAGTGGCATTGCTGCTGCATACGGCGGTGGCGCCACAGGTGCCGGTGCTCGTGCCCAATCGGAGGCTTTGTTCAAGTCGTGGATTGAAGCCTTCAACTCACGTTTGGCCACTTTGGTTGCCAACGACAAACGCATCGTGCTGGTCGATTTCTACACCGCCTTCAATGACCAAGTGACCAACCCTGCTCAATATGGATTGACCAATGTCACCACACCTGCTTGCCCCATCACGGGTGTCGGCTCGGACGGCTTGCCCTCTTACAACTTCCAAACGTGTACAGCGGCCAATTTGTCAGCTATGACACCGCCCGCCGGTGCCACGGGCGGCGCTAACTGGTGGCAAACCTATGCCTTCTCAGATGGCTTCCACCCCACGCCTCTGGGCTATCAACTGCTAAGCCAATTGGTGTCCAAATCTTTGGCCACTGCAGGCTGGCTGTAATTCATCGCAAAGGAGAACTCTCATGAAAACAAAATTCTGCTTTGCACTGTCTGCCTTGGCAGCAGTCTCCGCACTTACACTGGGCACAAACGCTCACGCGCAATCTCAAGGCAGCTGGTTGGTACGTGGCGGCATCATGCAATTGGCGCCTCAAGTCACCAGCGGCACTTTGTCGGCACCTTCTTTGCCTGGCGTTCAAACCAGCGTCAGCAACAGCACGCAATACGCTGGCGGCCTCACCTACATGCTGAGCAACAACGTGGCCATTGATTTGCCTTTGGCCTTGCCCTTCAAACACAACTTGTATGGCGCTGGCAGCATTGCTGGCGTTGGCAAAATTGGCGATACCAAGGCCATTCCAGCCACCGTCATGGTGCAGTACCGTTTTGGTGAAGCCAACGGTATTTTCCGACCCTATTTGGGATTGGGCATCACCTATGCCAAGTTTGACAGTGAGCACAGCACAGCAGCCTTGTCTGCCCTGACAGGCGGCACGCCCTTGATCCCCACGCGACTTTCCATTGAGTCCAAATTGGCAGCCACCATGCAACTGGGTGGCACTTACAAAATTGACGATCGCTGGTTTGTAGATGGTGCCATTACCAAGACGCCGCTCAAAACGCGCAACACCTTGTCAACAGGTCAAACCTTGGACATTACCCTCAACCCCATTGGTATCAGTCTGGGTGTGGGCATGCGCTTCTAAGCTAAGCTGAACTGCACTCCTCTAAAAACACCCTTCGGGGTGTTTTTTTTCGGCCTCACGCCGCTGCGCGTTGAATGCGATCGCGCACACCTTCCCACTCGGGGGTATCGGGCGGTACTTCAATCCAAATGGTACGAACACCTCTTGCATCAAAGTTGCGAAGCACACTGAACAAATCATGCGCAGCTTGCGATGCTTCTTTTGGCATGGCGCGCCAATACAAGCCAGCACCCATGAGTTCTTGCGATGGTTTTTCAAAAGACCAAAGCGCCAAGTTTTGCGTGTGCGGGCCCAATGCCTCCAAGGCCCTGCGCCACTCAGCTGCACTCATCAAGCGCACTTTGGCGGTTGGCGCGTAATGCGATTCCAAAGTACCAGAAGCACGCGGCGCTTCTGTGTTCAGGGCATCTGGGTTGGCCAAGGCCAAGCCACAAGCTTGTTCGATGTGGGTGCGACTGATTTGCCCAGGTCTGAGCAACACGGGCACACCCCGTGTGCAATCAACGATGGTGGACTCAATGCCGACATCGCATTCGCCGCCATCCAAAATTAACAGTGAATCGCCAAATTCAGACTGCACATGCAAAGCACTGGTAGGACTGACTCTGCCAAACAAATTGGCACTGGGCGCTGCAACACCCCACACGCCTTTGGCTGCACAAGCCTTCAATACGGCAAGCGCCATTGGATGCGATGGACAACGAACACCGACTGAATTTTGTCCGCCAGCAGCTGCTGCCGCTTGGCCCTCACGACGCGGCAATATCAAGGTCAAGGGGCCTGGCCAAAATTGCGCCATCAACTGCTTAGCAAACACCGGCACTTCGCTCACAAAATGAGCAAGCTCTTCGGTGGAACCCACATGAACAATCAGAGGATGATTGGAAGGCCGGCCTTTGGCTTTGAAAATTTTGGCCACTGCGTTTTCGTTGCTGGCATCGGCCGCCAAGCCATACACCGTTTCGGTGGGCAAACCCAAAAGCTCACCGGCGCACAAAGCCTCTGCAGCTTGTTGCACGTGCGCGGGATTGTTGCCTGAAATGATCATGAAAGAGAATGACAGAAGTGGCTTGTGCGCAACTTAAAAAGCGTCAATGCCCAAAATGGCTGCCGCCTTTAAAGCAACTTCACGAACTTTTTCAACAGAAGCACCTGTCACATTCAAATGCCCCATCTTGCGTGCTTTACGCGCTTCGGTTTTGCCATACAAATGCAAGTGCGTGCCAGGCAAAGCCAACACGGCAGCCCAATTGGGCAATCGCATGTTGTTATGCGCATCAAACCACACATCGCCTAACAAATTGAGCATGATGGCCGCGCTGTGTTGACGGGGTTGAGTCAAAGGCAAACCCGCCAAGGTGCGAACTTGCAAATCAAACTGCGATTGGTCGCAAGCATCTAAGGTGTAGTGGCCACTGTTGTGTGGGCGAGGCGCCATTTCGTTGACCACCATGCTGCCGTCTTGCAACACAAAAAACTCGACGCACAACACACCGACATAGTTCACACCTTCGGCAATGGCGCGAGCCGCAGCGACTGCTTGCGCTTGCAAAGTTTCGGTCAGATGCCCTTCATAAACTTCTGTAACGGCCAGGATGCCCTCACGATGCAAATTGCGTTGCACCGGAAAATTCACCATCTGTCCATCGCGGCCACGCGCCACAATGACTGAGCACTCCAGCGCCAAGGGCAACATTTTTTCAAGCACGCAAGGCACTTGTTGAAGATCTTGCCAAGCTGTGCGCAAAGCTTCAGTGTCTTTGACGCGCACTTGGCCTTTGCCGTCATAGCCCATGCGGGCAGTTTTCAAAATACCCGGCAACAAATTGGCCGACACAGCGGCTTCTAGTTGCGCGGCTGTTTCGATCACCGCATAAGGCGCGCAAGGCACGCCACACTTTACAAAGTGGGCTTTCTCTGCCGCACGGTCTTGTGCAATGGCGACGGCATCGGCACCGGGTGAAACCGGGCGCGATTGAGCCAACTCGCGCAGCGCGGGTGCTGGCACATTTTCAAACTCGGTGGTGATGGCGGCACTGCATGCTGCCAACGCCTGCAAGCCAGCAGGGTCGGTGTAATTGGTTTGAATGTGGCGATGGCTGACTCGGCCCGCTGGGCTGTTGGCATCGGGATCGAGCACGGCTGTGAAGTAGCCCATGCTTTGTGCAGCATGCACAAACATGCGGCCTAACTGACCACCACCCATCACGCCCAAGGTGAGCGGTTCAACTGAGGAAGTCGAGGATGAAGAGGCGGCACTGCCACCAGGCAACAAAGACACAGAATTTGTCATGCCGTTCATGCCGCGCCTACGGGTGGCAAGGTCATGCCCTGTGCTGCAGCCGTTTGATCTTTTCTGAATTGCTCTAGTTTGGCTTGCAAAGCAGCATCGTTTTGCGCCAGCATGGCCACGGCAAACAGCGCCGCATTGGCCGCGCCCGCTGCGCCAATGGCAAAGGTGGCCACCGGAATGCCTTTGGGCATCTGCACAATGCTGTGCAGTGAATCGACGCCCTGCAAATGTTTGCTGGCCACGGGCACGCCCAAGACGGGCACCACCGTTTTGGCTGCCAACATGCCGGGCAAGTGCGCTGCGCCACCGGCACCGGCAATGATGGCAAACAAGCCGCGATCAAGGGCTGTTTCGGCATAACTGAACATTTCGTCGGGCATTCTGTGGGCAGATACCACTTTGGCTTCGTGATCAATGCCAAACTGTTGGAGAATCTGTACTGCGTGCTGCATCGTGTCCCAGTCGGAACTGGACCCCATGACCACGCCGATGCGTGTTTTGGCTTTGGATGCGGTATTTGTCATGTTTGGCTTTGCTGAAGCGTCAGAACGCAGTCGATATGATTTGAATAATTGTCTCTTCTGAAATTCATTTGAAACACATTTGAAATTCAGTTGAATCCTTGAATTTTAAGGTTTCGCCCTTAGGTCTGGTAAATATGATTGATGTCACTGTAGAAACTTTTGAAACCGAGGTCATTGCGGCCTCCATGACCACACCTGTCTTGGTCGACTTTTGGGCGCCTTGGTGCGGTCCCTGCAAAACCTTGGGCCCCCTCTTGGAAAAGATGGAAGTAGCCTACGGTGGCCGCTTCAAATTGGTCAAAATTGACTCTGACCAAGAGCAACAACTGGCCGCGGCCTTTGGCATTCGCAGCATTCCCACCTGCGTGCTCCTCAAAAACGGGCAGCCTGTTGATGGCTTCATGGGCGCTGTGCCCGAAGGCAAATTGCGCGAGTTCCTCGACAAACACGTGCCCGGCGAGAACGAGATCTTGGCCGAAGCCGAGGTTCAAGAAGCCGAGGCCCTTTTGGAATCGGGCGACTTAGAAACCGCTCAAGCCAAATTGCTCGAGGCCCTCCAAGCCAACCCTGAGAACGATGAAGCACGCTTCGACCTCGTCAAATTGCTCATCAGCATGGGCCAACTTGACAACGCAGAGACTGTTTTAAAGCCCTGCTTGTCTCAGATTCCCCTGAAGTTGCGCTTCGAAGCTTTGAAGCAATGGCTCGATGCCTTGAACTTTGTCAGCACCGACCCCATGGGCCAATGGCCTTTGGAAAAATTTGACGAACTCATTGCCGCCAACAAACGCGACTTTGACGCCCGCTTTGGTAAAGCCCGCTTGCTCTTGGCCAGCGATGACTGGACAGGCGCCATGGACGAGCTCTTAGAGATCATCATGCGCGACAAAAAATGGAACGACGAAGCGCCGCGCAAAACCATGGTGGGCATGTTGGAATTGCTCACGCCCGTTGCACCCAAAGGCGGCGCCGATCACACGGGCAAATCTGCGGGTGGCATTGAACTCATGGGCAAAAGTGCGGTGCAAGAAGACCCGCAAGCGGCCATGGTGTCGAGCTACCGTCGCAAGCTCAGCATGATGCTGAATTGATCAGCGCGTAGCGCCAGCCTGCGCCTCAATGAGGCTGTGCATGCTGCGAAGCATGCCAGCCATCATCAATACCTCACCCACCACAAACATGGGGCCGACCAACAGGCCCACCACGTCGTCTACAAAGGCGGGTTTGCGGCCTTCATAGATGTGGCCGACAAACTGAATGATCCAACCGATCACAAACACAAGCAGGCCTGGAAACCAAGCCGCATCAAAGATCAAATTCAGGCCCCAACCCGCAGCAGCCTCGGGGGTGTGGGCCAAAGCAAACAAAGCACCATTGACCACGCTGGTGGCCAAACCCAACAGAAGGTTGCCACGCGTGAGGTACCACAGGGTCGACAGCACCCACAACAAAGCGGCCAAGCTGACGGATTGGCCTGCGATGTCCAAAGACACCCAAGACAGCAACATGCCGATGGACAAAACAATCAAGGGGATTCCCACCAAATGCGTGGCAATGTTGCGCCGATCGCGGTGATAGTGGGCATATTGCACCATGAGCTCGGGCGCAGAGCGAAACAAACTGATCATGTAAGGCATCTCCAACAATCGATGCGCTGGCCCAAGGCCTCAGCCATTACCGATGACTGAATGGGGCGCGATGACTTAGCGGGTCAATCGCTGCAGCGCTTCTTCGTATTTTGCCGAGGTCTTTTCAATCACTTCACGGGGTAAACGAGGAGCTGGGGGCGTTTTGTTCCACGGCTTGCCATTCACCAAAGCGCCCTCGAGCCAATCGCGCAAAAACTGTTTGTCGTAGCTGGGTGGGTTGACGCCCTCCACATAGCTTTCTGCGGGCCAATAGCGCGATGAATCGGGCGTGAGCACCTCGTCCATCAAGACCAAGGTGCCATCGGCGTCCAAGCCAAATTCAAACTTGGTATCGGCAATGATGATGCCCTTTTGGGCCGCAATGTCGCTGGCCGCTTTGTAGATGGCAATGCTGATGTCTTTGATGCGCGAGGCCAGGTCGAGGCCAATCATCTCGACTGTTTTTTCAAAGGTGATGTTTTCGTCGTGATCGCCAACCGCGGCTTTGGCGGCAGGGGTGTAAATCGGTTCTGGCAGCTTGCTGGCGTTCTTTAAACCTGCAGGCAACTTGACGCCACACACTTGCTGACCTTCTTGGTATTCCTTCCAGCCACTGCCTGCCAAATAACCGCGCACCACGGCTTCAACGGGGATGGGCTTCAAGCGCTTGACCAGCATCGAGCGACCTTTGACTTGCGGCACCTCTGCTGCGCTGACCACACTTTCAGGCGCATCGCCCGTGAGGTGAATGGGGCACAAGTTCAAACCCTGGGGACCTAGCTTGTCAAACCAGTACAAAGCCATTTGCGTCAGCAACACGCCTTTGCCTGGAATGGGCTCGCCCATGATGACGTCAAAGGCGCTGATGCGGTCGGAGGCGACCATCAAAATGCGGTCGGTGCCTACAGCGTAGTTGTCACGCACCTTGCCGCGTGCGAGCAAGGTGAGGGATGTTAAGGCCGAGGTGTGTAATGCAGAAACTGTCGTCATAGTGCCTGCATTATCGAGCCAATTTCAGTGGACGACTTGCGCCAACTCACCTTTTGCGTATTGCGCAGCAACCACTTGCAAGCTGTGGCCTTTGATTTTGGCAGCTTGACCTTCGCAGCCAAACTCGATGTAGCGCTGCTTGCAAATTTGCTTGGCCGCTTCACGGGCTGGCTTGAGCCATTCGCGAGGGTCAAACTTGTCGGGGTTTTGCACCATGAACTTGCGTACGGCAGCGGTCATGGCCAAACGGATGTCGGTATCGATGTTGACCTTGCGCACGCCAAATTGGATGGCTTTTTGGATTTCTTCGACGGGCACGCCGTAGGTTTCTTTCATGTTGCCGCCAAATTCGCGAATGATGGCCAACAAGTCTTGTGGCACGCTAGAGGATCCGTGCATCACCAAGTGCGTGTTGGGAATGCGCTTGTGGATGGCCTGAATGCGGTCGATCGCCAAGATGTCGCCTGTGGGCTTGCGCGTGAATTTGTAAGCGCCATGGCTGGTGCCAATGGCAATGGCCAAGGCATCGAGCTGCGTACGCTTTACAAAATCGGCCGCTTGTTCAGGGTCGGTCAAAAGTTGCTCACGGGTCATGACAGCGTCGGTGCCGTGGCCGTCTTCCTTGTCACCTTGCATGGTTTCAAGCGAACCCAAACAACCCAACTCACCTTCGACAGTGATGCCCAATTTGTGCGCCATGCTGACCACTTTTTGGGTTACTTCGATGTTGTAGTCGTAGCTGGCAATGGTTTTGCCATCGGCTTCCAAACTGCCGTCCATCATGACCGAGCTGAAACCCAAATTGATGGCGCCCTGACACACATCGGGGCTTTGACCATGGTCTTGGTGCATCACCACGGGAATGTCGGGGTAAGACTCAACAGCGGCCTGAATGAGCAACTTCAAAAAACCTTCGCCAGCATATTTGCGCGCACCTGCAGAGGCTTGCATGATGACAGGCGCACCCGTTTCTTTGGCAGCCTCCATGATGGCCTGGACCTGCTCCAGGTTGTTGACGTTGAAAGCTGGAATGCCGTAGCCGTTGACGGCTGCATGGTCCAGCAGCTCGCGCATCGAAACGAGTGCCATGATGAAAGTCCTAAAGTTAAAAAATCTTTTTCAAGCCTTTGGGTTGCCACAATTTCAGACGGTTGGAGCCCATTCTGAAAACATGTAACCAGCTTGTAACTGTGTTCGATTTTAGCAAAGGAAGGGTTCCTGGCCGTTTTTTGTTGCAGTCAGACTATGATTTCGGACATGTTCTCCAAGCCCACGTCCGATACAAGCTTCAAGCCTCACATTTCATGGCGTCCAGACGCCTTGGTCAGTGTGGTGAGTTTGATGATTCTGCTGGCTTGGGACTTTTCGGGCGGCGACATGCAAATGGCCCAATGGTGGGGGCAGCCCACTGGCTTCGCGCTTCGCGACGATTGGTGGATGGTCAAGGTCATGCACGAAGGTGCTCGCAATGCAGGCTGGGTCTTGCTTCTTGCCGTCTTGGCAGGCATTTGGTTGCCTTGGGGTCTGTTACGACCTGTGGCAAAAGCCGAGCGCGTGAGCTTGTTTTTGTCAGTACTTTTTGCGCTTCTCAGCATCACCCTCATCAAAGGATTTAGCAAAACCAGCTGTCCTTGGGACCTGCAAGTGTTTGGCGGAATGGCCACTTACGTTTCACACTGGAACTTGTTTCAAATCGATGGCGGCGGCGGTCATTGTTTTCCCGCAGGCCATGCCTCTACCGGTTTTGCCTTCATGGCAGCCTACTTCAGCCTTCGGCACAGCGGCGCCCCAAGCGCGCGCTTGTGGTTGGGCTGTGCACTCTTGGCAGGCTTGGTATTGGGTCTGTCGCAACAAATGCGCGGTGCTCACTTCATGAGCCACACCCTGTGGACGGCCTGGCTTTGCTGGACCGTAGGTTGGTCTAGCCACTTTTTGTTCCATCACATTCGAGCGACAAAGCAAAGGGCGCAGACTTTCTAAAAAATCTGCGCCCTGTAAGGGCAGTAAAGCCCGTTGAAAAAGTTAGCCCTTACTCAGCGCGGCAAATCTTCAACATGTTGGTACCGCCTGGCGCACCCATGGGCTCGCCGCAGGTGATGGCGTAAATGTCGCCGGCCGACACGATGTTGCGCTTTTTCAAGTGCATTTCGGCCTGCGTCAAAGCCGTGTCGCGGTCTGTGCTGGTGTCCATCAGCAGGGGGCGAACATTGCGATACAAAGCCATTTTTCTTTGTGAACTGACTTTGGTGGTCAAGGCGTAAATTGGAATTTTGACGCGATGGCGGCTCATCCATAAAGCGGTGGAACCCGACTCGGTCAGGGCCACAATGCCTTTGGCATTGAGGTGGTGGGCGGTGAACAAAGCGCCCATGGCAATTGACTGGTCGATTCGGTGAAAGGTTTGACCACTGAAATCGGCATCGAGCTCGTGCTCTTCGGCGGCTTCGGCGGCCAAACAGATTTTGGCCATCTCTTGAACTGTTTCTAAGGGAAACTTGCCTGCAGCTGTCTCGGCGCTCAACATCACGGCATCGGTGCCATCGAGCACCGCATTGGCCACGTCACTGACCTCTGCACGCGTAGGCACTGGGTTGGTGATCATGCTTTCCATCATTTGGGTGGCTGTGATGACCACCTTGTCGTGCGCGCGGGCCAACTTGATCATGCGTTTTTGCAAAGCAGGTACAACCGCGTTACCAACTTCTACTGCCAAATCGCCACGCGCCACCATGATGCCGTCGCTGGCCAACAAAATTTCTTCCAAACGAGGGATGGCTTCTGCGCGTTCAATTTTGGCAATAAGGCCTGGCTTGTGGTTGTACTCGGCTGCAGCCACGTTGGCCAACTGCCGGGCCATTTCCATGTCGGTCGCATTTTTTGGAAAGCTCACCGCCACATAGTCGGCTTGAAAGCTCATGGCCGTCTTGATGTCGTCCATGTCCTTGGCCGTGAGCGCAGGCGCCGTCAAGCCGCCGCCCTGTTTGTTGATGCCTTTGTTGTTGGACAACTCCCCACCCAACTTGACCGTGGTGTTGACTTTTTCGCCCTGAACAGAATCGACCGTGAGCACAATCAGGCCATCGTTGAGCAAGAGCACGTCGCCCGCTTTGACATCGCGTGGCAGCTCTTTGTAGTCCAAGCCCACACCCGTCAAATCGCCAGGTTCGGAGCGTGAGGCATCAAGTACAAACTTGGCGCCGGGCTCGAGCATTACTTTGCCGTCGGCAAATTTACCGACGCGAATTTTGGGGCCCTGCAAATCGGCCATGATGGCCACTTCACGGCCAGCACGCGCAGCTGCTTCGCGCACCAGGCGCGCGCGATCGATGTGGTCTTGCGCTTTGCCGTGGCTGAAATTGAGACGGACCACATTCACGCCAGCGCGAATCATGGCTTCGAGCAATGCGGGATCGCTGGAAGCGGGGCCTAAAGTGGCAACAATCTTGGTGGCACGGGTGGGCATGAGTTCTTGTCTCCGATGTAATTTAATTTCAATTTTCCCACGAATTTGGTTACAAACCGAGAACAAATTATCAGTTGTCGGCTTTGATTCCGGCTTTTTCCACCACACGCGCCCAACGGCTTAGCTCGTTTTTAACCAAGTCATTCAGACGTTCTGGTTTCCCGCCCACAATGACCAGGCCTTGCTTGCTCATGGTTTCTTTCACATCAGGCAATTGCAACAAGCTGTTGATGTCGGCGTTGAGTTTGGCCACCACTTCGGCTGGCGTGCCATTGGGAACAAAGACGCCATACCAAGTTTCGACAACACCATTGGCCACGCCCAATTCTTTCAAGGTGGGCACATTTGGAAAAGCGGGTGAGCGCTCGGCGCTCATCAAAGCCAGCATGCGAAGCGCGCCATTTTGCAAATGCGGTGCCGCCGTTTGCAGCGCCACAATGCTGGCATCGACATGCCCGCCCATCAAATCGGTCAAGGCGCCCGCCGTGCCTTTGTAGGGCACATGCAAAAGTTTGACATTGGTTTCTTGCGCCAACAATTCCATGGCCAGATGTTGCGGTGAACCTGTACCGGGGGATGAGTAGTTCAAAACACCGGGCTGTTTTTTGGCGCTCTCTTGAAAATCTTTGAACGTGTTGAAAGGCGATTTGCCAGAAGTGGCCACGCCCAATGCACTGGTGCCCAACAGCACCACAGGCGTAAAGGCTTGCTGTGGATTGAAGGGCAACTTGGGCATCAACGCAGGAAAGGTGCCATGGGCTGTGGCGGTGACCAACACCGTGAGGCCATTGGGGGCGGCTTTGGCCGCCGCTGCCGTACCAATAGAACCACTGGCGCCAGCTTTGTTATCAGTCACCACCGACACTTTCCATTTGTCTGCCAACTTAGGGCCGAGCAAACGCGCCATCAGGTCTGCCCCTGTGCCTGTGGTGAAGGGCACCAGCAAAGTGACCGGGCCCGAAGGGTAAGCACTGGCCATATTTTGTGCACTGACTTGGCCGGTCCAAATGGCGCCGCACATGGCCATGGCAGCTGCAAAGACCGTCCCTCGACGTTTGAAGAACGCGCTTGAAGCAGAAAGGTGTGACATGCTGAATAACTTTCAAAGAAGAATGAAGAGGCGGCTTTGCAAGACCCAGAGGGTCTTGTCATCAGGCCTCACAACTTGGGCAATTTGCTTTTCCACACATTCCAAGGGCGCTCAACTTGACCCGCATTGGTTTCTGCAGAATTGCGTGCTTCGTCTTCAGACAAATAGATGGGCTCGCCGGCGCCCATGCCAAAGCTCATGCGCATGGCCTCGGCTTGCAGCTTGGCGTTGCCTTCTGTGTAATAAGCACGAAACACAGCCAGCTGAATTGAATTGGCCACCACCACATTGCCATGGCCGCGAAGCAAGGCCACCGTGTTTTGACCCAGTGTGTCAGCCAAAGATTCGCCAATGCTTTGGTTGCGAATCAACATGTCGGAGCTTTCGCCCAGTGTGTTGCGAATTTCAAAGGTGGGCACATTGCTGCCCAAGAAACCACTCATGTGACAGATGGGTCGCAGGCGCGCACCTGTCACGCCAAATGGAATGATGGCGGGTGAATGGCTGTGCACAACTGAATTGACATCGGGGCGCTTCTTGAAAATAGCACTGTGGATGAAGCGCTCCAAATACGATTTGCGTCCTTGGGCATCGTGCACATCACCATTCAAATCACATTCCACAATGTCTTGTGCCGTGACAGAAGCAGGCGCCATGCTGCGGGCAATGAAAAAACGCTCTGGGTTGTCAGGATGGCGTACGCTGATGTGACCAAAGCCATCAAACACGCCTTCATTGGCCAATATTTGATTGGCAATGGCCAAGTCTTCTTTGAGTTGGGTGATAGATGTGCTCATGTCGTTCTTTGTGGAGGCTGGTGAATTTATTTGGTTAAAAAAAGACGAGTCCAATGTTGATTCCACTTTTCAGCTTCGTCGACCACGATGCCAGGATCTGTGAGGACGTAATTGAAATTGTTCAAGTTGGATTTCACTTTTTGATTGGCGGGCGGCCGGCCCATGCTGTTCAGAAAAGCTTGCGCCTCTGGCGAAATAATAAAGTCTGCAAACAATGCTGCTGCATGCGGATGCGGTGCTTGGCGAACCACTGCAACTCCTTGTGGCCGCGCCAAGGTTGGCTCCATCGGTATCCAGTCGATTGGCGCACCACGTTGCTTCAATGACTGAGCGTTGGCGTTGTAAATGGTCAGGCCCACATCGGTTTCTCCGGCAGCCACCATTTGAGCCAAAAGAATGTGGCCCTTTCGTACGTCTGGTTTTTGATCAGACAGCTTTTTGAAAAATGCCATGCCGCGTTGCTCACCCAGCGAATTGACCAAGCCGCCCATCCACTCTGCATCGGTGGCTTCTATGGCGATGCGGCCTTTCCACTTGGCTTCGGTAAAACCTTCATAGTGTTTGGGCAAATCTTCTGGTTTCACTTTTTGGGTGTTGTAAGCCACCACAAAAAAGTTCACACGGTCGGGCATCCACATACGGTGCTTGGGAATCATGCCTTGCGGCAAGTCTGCAATGTGTGGGCTATGAAACTCACTCAACATTTTTTCGCGCGCCAAAATTTCCATCTCAGGACCGTTGGTTTCCACCACATCCACCACATGGCGCTTGGCACGGCTTTCGTTCACAACTCGCTGCACCACGCCATCACTCAGACCGCGCCAAATGGTCAGCTTGATACCATATTTTTTCTCAAACATCGCTGACAAGGGGCCAGACTCAGTGGGCGACAAAGAAGTGTAAAGCGTCAGCCCACCTTCTTTTTTGGCACGCTCCAACAGCCATGCTTCTCGGTCGGCTCCCTTGTACATGTAGATGGCTTCATGGGGGTTGGCCAATGCGGCAGCAGGTGCCTGCGCGCGCACTGTCGATGTCGCCAAAACCCCAAAAACCATGGCCGCCATCAAGGGCGCCCACTTGTTTTTCAAAGACTGTTCAAAGCGTTTCACAAGCTGTTGCATGAGAGGCTCCTTTAGGTTTTGCTCAACAAAGTTTTGATGCGCGCTGGGTTCAGCGGTGCTTCTCGCATGCGAACACCCGTCGCATCAAAGAAGGCATTGGCAATGGCTGCAGGGACCACGCGGCAGGTGGCCTCGCCTGCGCCAGTGGGCGGTGCCTCAGGACGGTTGATCAGCACAATGTCAATGCTCTCAGGTGTGTCCTTGATTTCCAAGATGGGGTAGCTGTTCCAGTCCACACTTTTAACTTTGTCGGGTGCAAATTGCACCTCTTCGTAAAGCGTGCGCGACAAAGCTTGAACCAAGCCGCCCTCAATGGTGTAACGCAAACCTTGTGGGTTCACAATCAAGCCACAGTCGTGCGCAACTGTAAATTTACGGCCCCAAATGCGGCCTGTTTTGCGGTCGACTTCAATCTCTGCCACCACCGCCACAATGGTGCCTGCACGCTGCGCGTACGCAATGCCGCGACCCGTTAAGACATTGCCCGTGCGATCGCGTTTTGAATTGCCGCGCGGTTCCCAACCCGATTTTTCGGCAGCCGCTTTGAGCACGGCAATGTCGCGGGGTGCTTTGGCATACTTCAATCGAAAGGCAATCGGATCATCGCCCGTGGCATAGGCCAACTCGTCGATGAACTGCTCGCTGGCAAATTGAATTTGCAAACCCACAGGATCGCGCATGTGTGAGGTGCGCATGGGCGAGGCACTGGCAATCAAGTCTGGAATGACTTCCCATGACGTTAACTTGTTGTCAAATGCATAACTCTCTTCGGGAATGCCAAAGGTCATGCCACCCTTAGGGGGCAAGCCCAACTCCATGCCAACCAAGCTGTCGCGAGGGTCGGATTCATTGCTATCAATGGTGGCTCTGGAAAAAGCGCGCGTGGTGAAGTCATATGCAACCACTTTGCCAGTTGCATCAATTGCGGCACGCGCACGGTGCACAGAAGCAGGCGCCTTGGGATCCCAAGCTGTGCCGTCGTGGCGCATGCCTTGGACCCGCACAGGCTGCCCCACCCTCTTGGAAATATAAGCTGCATCGAGCACGGCATCACCGGCATCGTTGCGGCCATACGAACCTGGGCCTTGTACCCAGATGGCCTCCACCGATTCGACCGGCACCTTTAACAAAGCCGCCACACCGTCTCTTGCATAGTGAGGTTTTTGGGAGCCTGTCCAAATCGTGATTTTGTCTGCCTTTACATCAGCCACCGCACTGGCGGGACCCATGCTGGCATGCGATTGAAAAGGCCAAAGGTATTCAGCCTCGACCACCTTCACAGCTGAACCGAAACTGGCCGCTACATCGCCATTTTTCTTTTCTTCAGTGCGCCTGCGGGTAGGTGCCTGTCGAATGTGTGCGTGCAGTTTTTCGAACTCTGGAAAAGGTTTGGGAGAGGCGCTCCAACTGACTTTCAATTCTTTGGCGGCACGCACAGCATCCCACTCTCGGGGCGCGACCACTGCCAAAAAGTTTTTCTCTCGCACCACACGTGCACCCTTGATGTGCTTGATGGATGCTTCGTCCACGTTCTCTGCCACGCTACCTGCCCAAGGTGTGCGAATGACCCGTGCGTGCAACATGCCAGGCACTTTGACATCGGCGATGTTGCCATCGGTGCCAAAAACTTTCCATGCCACATCGTTGCGTGGAATGGACAAACCCACGACCCTGTACTCTGCTGGCGTTTTTGGCTTGGCCACACCTTTCACATCCAAAGTGTTGCCGATCCGCTTATTCCATTCCACTTTGGAATTGAAGAATTTGCCCCCAACCAGTTCTGCATAAGTCACTTTTTGAGCGCGGTTGCCTTTGACAAAAATCTCACCATCGTCAACTGTCAATTGAGCCACTGGTACATTGAGTTTTTCGCTGGCCAAGTTCAGCAAAATGCGGCGCGCTTCAGCGGCGGCATTGCGCAAGGGTTTGGCGCCCGCCTGAATGCCAAGGGCACTGGAGGCGCCGCCTTGGTTCAGAGAAGTGGCCGAATTGCCCATCACAATTTTGACTTTGCGATAAGACACATCCAGCTCATCGGCCACGATTTGGGCAATGGCCACATCCAGACTTTGACCCAAATCGACCTTGCCGTAGTAAGCCACCACATTGCCATCGGGTTGAATGGCCACCCATGAATCGAGCTCGTCGGCATTGAGCGCGGGTTTGATGGCGCTGATGCTTGCCAAGGTGGTGCTGCCCGCAGAAGCTCCAGAAGTACCCGCAGCCGATGCCGCGCCAGCTGCCCCAGCACTTTGGGCCATGGCTTGGGTTGCAAAACCACCACCAGCTACCGACACCACCAAGGCGCCTGCTGCGCTCAGAAAATCACGGCGTGATGTGCCACTGTGGGCAAGAGCGGCATCTTCTGGCGTGCCGTCTTTTGAATTGAAAATGTTGTGCATGGAAACTCCTCAAGCCATCAAAGTTTGTGCCCGCTTGATGGCGCGCAAAATAGAGACGTGTGTGCCACAACGGCACTTCAAACCTTCCAAAGCAGTTTTGATTTCTGCATCAGTGGCTTTCGGATTTTTTTTCAAAAATGCAGCAGAGGTCATGACCCAGCCGTTGATGCAATGGCCGCATTGAGGCACTTGCTCTTCTAAGAAAGCCACTTGAACAGGATGTGGCTTATCGGGCGTTCCCAGTCCCGCCAACGTAGTGACTTTTTTACCCTTGACCGCAGAGACAGGCATGACACACGAACGAATGGCTTGGCCATCGACATGGACCGTGCACGCACCGCATTGCGCCAAGCCACAACCAAATTTAGGGTTGTTCAATTTCAAATCATCGCGCAACGCGTAAAGCAAAGGCATTTGCGGATCGCTGTCGATTTTGACGGGTTGACCGTCGACTGAGAAGGGTGTCAAAGCCATGTTGTCTCCTGTGTAATTTTTTAAACTTCAGTCAGCATTTCATCCAATGCCTGAACCAGTGCGCTTTGCAGTGCAGGGTCTTGGCTTGAGTGTCCTGCGGTGTGCACCATGCGCAACTGCCCCAAAGGCCAGACCTTTTTCAATTGCCACGCTGTTTCAGCGGGCGTCACCATGTCAAACTGCCCCTGCACCATGATGCCGGGTATGTCTTTTAAAAAGTCATTTGCATTGGTTGGCACGATGCTGCCTCGACTGCCCAAGTCGGGGTCGTGTGCAAACATGTGCGCCGAGATTTTGGCCATGGCCAAGCATTTCAAATCTTCATCGTGATTCACTTGCCCAGCGTAGATGGGGTCGCTGGGGTGCACGCTGCTAAGCGCATCCTCCCACGAACACCATGCGCGCGCTGCCGACAAGACTTGCACATCGGTACCCTTTTGCATGATTTGGTCGTAAGCCCTTAACAGCGCACTGTGCTGTCCATTGCCTGCAAGCAAGTCTGCGTCACCCAAGCCTGCAATTGTTTGAAGGGCTGCCACATAGTCTTGCCATTCACCTCTAAAAATTCGGCTGGCGCCGCCCTCTTTGTAGAGCCAATCGAGCTCATGGTCTTGTGCGGCAAACACGCCTCGCAGCACCATGCCAGTGACATGTTGGGTGTACTTTTTGACATACGCCAAAGCCAATGTACAACCCCAAGAGCCGCCACACAGCAACCACTTGTCAATCTTCATGAGCTGCCGCAACTGCTCTAGGTCTGACACCAAATCGGCTAAAAAGTTGTGGGTCGTTTCGGCATGCGGTGTAGAGCGGCCACAGCCACGCTGGTCCATCAAAATGATGCGGTAGCGGTGGGGGTCAAACAAGCGTCTAGATGTGGGCGTACAGCCGCCGCCTGGCCCGCCATGCAGAAACACAACAGGCCGACCCATTGGGTTTCCGCATTCTTCCCAATACACCTGATGGCCGTGACTGACTGCCATGTGACCAGACCGATGCGGCGCAATGGGAGGGTACAAATGGGTCATGGTTTGCTCACGTGGCCTTCATGCGTTCAAAGCCGTTCGGCCCAAACCCGCCGATCCAGGAAAGACCAAACTCTTGATGACCACTGGCACAGCACCCGAGGTTTCCAACATGACGCCAATGTCAATGAAATCCAATTCTTTCAGGGTGATGCCATCAATCGACAACACAGGGCTCTTGAGGTGCAGTTCCTCATGGCAATGAATGCCAATCAGGCCACCACAATCAGCTTCACCCACCAACAACAAAGGATGACCCTGCGCCAAAACAGCTGACATGCCATCGGCCACTGCACGACACAAGGCGTCCAGGCGATGGAAGGTGGCAGAACCTTGCCAGCGATAACACAAGGCCACCGCTTGATGCCCCTCGTGCAAATCCAAGCGACGTAGCGCACGGCGAATGTGATCTGCAATTTCAGGCACATTCAATTCATCGGAGGCCAAGTCAAGATGTGGTGCAATGACCGGCACATTGCGCAGCGGCAAAATACTGAAGGGTTCAACGTAGATGGTGCTGCCACTGACCTGCACCGTGTATTGCGAGGCACCAATGACAGTGGCCCGAATGCCCTGATCGGGCACCTCTAAACGAGGGCCCCAGGCTTCTGCTTTGCGGCGCACTGCCGCAGCCAACAAGGGGCCAAGATCGCCATAGGCTTGCGCTTCACGACCGTAAACGTACTCAGACACGCCGCCAGAAAAGGTCAACACATCGGGCATTTTGAGCGCGCGCAAAGGCTCCAAGCGCAGCAAGGACTGGCTGATGTTGTCGGGGTTGGAAGTGCCTGCAACTTCAAAGATACGATCGGCCATGCGATCGACCATGCGTGTTAGCTCTTCGTGTGCAACAGGCTGCCCCAACTGCAAAGTCACGCCCACTTCTTCGGCAAATTTACGACCCGCCTCTTCCAAGCGAACCAAGCGTCCTTGTGCATCCAAAGCCACAATGCGCGCACCAATGTCGACAGCCGTTAAATCGACCAACTCACCGTTTTCACACACTGCAATTTTGGTGGTGCCACCGCCAATGTCGATGTTCATGACGCGCGCTGTCTCGCGCACTGAACGTGCAGCTGCACCAGAACCAAATGCCGCCAAAGTTGTTTCTAGCGCATCGCCTGCACTCACCGACACAAACTTGCCTGCTTGCGCTGCAAACAAATCGGCAATGGCACGTGAGTTGCTTCGTCGAACGGCAACGCCCGTCAAGATCAAGGCACCCGTGTCAATTTTGTCTGGCGCAATACCTGCCTGTGCATATTGCGCTTCAATGAAAGCACCCAGCGCCACTGCATCAATGCTTTGGTCTGCGGCATAAGGCGTTAGCAAGACATCCGACTCATGCAGTACGGTTCTTTCGCTGACAATGTATCGGTTATCAAGCCGCTCAAGCACCAAGCGAGAAAACACCAAGTGGGATGTGGACGATCCGATGTCCACACCGACGCTGACCAAAATGATTTCGTCCTCACCTTCTAGGCTACGACGCACATTGCTGAAAAAAACGCGACCGCCCACTGGCACTTCTTGCGCAGCAGGCTGAGTCGTGGTTGGGCTCATTATTTTTTAGGTCCAAACTTTTCCATGAACTCGGCGGGAATGTTGTACCAATCAGGGTCCATGCGATCGGGTACGCTGTTTTTCTTTAAGAGCTCTTGGTACTCTTTGCGAATGTGCGGATCTTCCAACCAGTAAGGAATGGTGGTGCCGCCTTCTGTCACGTCTTGTGCGGTGTAGTCGGTGTGCTTGGAGCCTGGTGCACCAGGATCGCGGCCCGGGTTATGAGGGCCAAACCATGCGGTCAAGCGCAGCGCTTCTTCGCCCGAGCTGAAATGCTGGTGATACCAACGTGCACCACCGGGCGCGGCAGACACCAAACCGACGGGTTCGTAATCGATGCGGCGCACCAAATGCTCTTTGCCATCTTTCCAAGGTGTTTCGCCTTCGTCTTCAGGCCAGGTGTACGTGTAGCCTTTGCCGTTCAAGCATATGAGCACAGCCGCTGAGGTGTGTGCATGGGCTCTTGAATAACGACCGTTTTCGTGCTGACCAATCCAAAAGTAAAAACAGTTGTTGGTCATGAAGGGCTCGATGCGGCGATAGCCGGGTGAGCGACGGTTGTCCAAAGGCAATTCGCACTTCATCACATCGGGAATGAAATTGGTTTTGCGCATGGCCAAGCCGCGCACGGGATCGGCTTCGACCTCATCGCGTGCTTGGTAAAAATCGTCTGCGCCATTGAAACGATCGCGGAAAACGAAGGGGTTGTTGAAAACCGCTTCAGTGCTTTGCAACATGTTGAGCACATTGGGCGCGGTGGTGCCAGCCAACAACAATGCCCCACTGGAGGTGGCGTTCACAATGCGGTGCCATGCGTTGATAGGTATCGAGAACATCGAACCCGCTTGCCACTCAAACACGTGTTTCTTGGTGTCGCCCTCTTGCCAAACTTCTGTGGTGCCACGGCCTTCCACCACCAAGTAGATTTCTTCGTACATGTGCTTTTCGGGATGCAGCGCACCTGCACCGGGCACTTCGACCACATAGCAACCCCATTTGGTTTCTGTGCCATACAGTTGAATAAAGTGGCCTTTGCCACCTGTGCGCTTCCATGGCACCAAGGGAAGGTTTTGAACCTTGTTGATGCCCACATCACGGAACACCGGCAAGCCTTCGGCTTCCATGTAAGCGTCGTAAGGCGTGGGTTGTTTTTTGAAGACGCCGTAACCGGCTTTCTTGTTGCCAGCTGGTTCGTGCCAGTGGCTGGTGTCTTTATCGTGAGGCATGCAATGGGTCCATCTCAAATCAGTTGAAAGGCACTGTTCGATCGTTCCTCTATAAAGAACAGCGTTCTACTATGCTAAACCAGCCCCCTCAGAGCGTCAACAGGGTTGACCGCTTTTGAACCCTTTTGGGCTGTTGCTTTTTCTCACAACGCGCATTACCAAAAAGTGTTGTTATCTCACCAACCAAAGGGCTGGCTAGGGTATTCACGAATGGGGCGGTTTGCCAATTTTTCGCTTAATAACACCACTGTCTTTCAAAAGAGAACAGTGTTCTTCATGCCGGAACAGGCGGCTGAACCCCCCAGACCCCTGGGCTCAATGATTTCACTTTCTAACTCTCGGAGATACACATGACTTTTAAATATCGTGCACTGACATTGGGTTGCTTCGCAGCCATGGGCTTTGTGGGCAATGCTCACGCTGTCAAACTGGCTGGCGACTTGCTCGAGGTTTATGGCAACATTTACCCACAATACCAAACAGTCACTTTTGGTGATTCCTCGCCCACAGGCTCAGCTGTCAGCACCATGACCGCTGGCAAAACAGGCTCACAAACCAACACCTTCAAGGCCGGTGCAGTCAGTGCCACCAAGTTCACACCCGTCAACTCCTACATTGGCTTTAAAGGCCAAAAAACAGTGGGCGAATTGACATTGGGCTATGACGTTCAAGGCGTGGTCAACATCGACAGCTCCAACGGTTCCTCCTTCTTGTCTGAGCCACGTGATGCTTTTGTTTTTGTCGAGCACAAAACATTGGGTTCTTTAACTGCAGGCCAACAAGACACTTATTACAAAATGAACGGCGACAAGGTTCGCATGCTGGGTGTGTCTTCCAGCAACTTCGTGTCTAGCGCCAACGTTGCCTCCAATCCAACTTTCAGCAACAAAGGTGTTTCGACATCCTTCAACACCCGCATCAATGGCCAATTGTTGTGGACCAGCCCCCGCATGAATGGTTTCGAAGTCGGCTACTCACTGCGTCAAGACCCAGCAAAAACTGCTACTAAAAACGCCAGCCTGAGCTCTATTGGTATCAACTGGACTGACAAAACATACTATGTCGGTTTGGCACAAGAAACTCACAACGATTACTTCGCAGTTTCTGGCACAGCCTCCACAGCCACTGCCGGCTCCATTTACAACGCTGCTGCAGGATTGCGTTCTAAAGACACAGCCACACGTTTGTCTTTTGGATACCGCGTGTCTGGCATGCGCATCGGCGCTGACACTTCTACCCTGAAGTACACAGAGACTTCTACCCAAGTCAATGGCTTCCAGAGCTACAAAACAAACACTTACCAAGTGACTGGTGAATACGACTTGAACAGCCAAATCACATTGGCCGCTCAATACGCCAACAATGCTGCTGGCAATTGCACATTGAATGGTGCAATCTCTTGCTCAACAGTAGGTTTGGGTGGCAATTTGGTAGGCTTCGGTGCCAAGTACAACTTGGACCGCAACTTTGCCATCTTTGCATTGGCAGCCAAGGGCTCAGCCAACTCAGGCGCAAGCATTTCCTTGGGTAGCGGCGCTGGCCGTACCGCTATCGGCGGCACGATCAATGCAGCAGCTGTGGGCATACAGGCTCGCTTCTAAACTGGGCACTTTGGTGCACTGAATCAGCAGATGCTCTTTGCGGGGCATCTGCTTTTTTTCTTTTTGGAGAATGACATGAAGCAAAAGTTAATCGCTTGGATGTTCATCGCTGCAAGCAGTGCAGCCTTCGCTGCAGACCCAGCAGCCATTAAGCGGGGCGAGACGCTTTACATGCAACACCAGTGTTACAGCTGCCATGGCACTCAGGGGCAAGGTGGCGAGCGCAATGCAGGCCCCAAAATTTTCCCCAACCCCACACCCTTTGTAGCATTTGAATTGCAATTGCGCACACCGCGCAACGTGATGCCGCGTTACTCAGTGCAAAACATCAACGCGCTGCAGTTGAAAGACTTGTATGCGTTTGTAGAGAACATGCGCACTAGCCCTCCAGCGGCACAAATTCCGCTGCTTCAAAACGCCATGCGTTAAATTGAGGGGCAGCTGAAGGATCACCCTCAGCTGCGCTTCCTGGCCAGCGTTAGCGCGCTTGGCAGACCACATCCAACAAGGCAGGTCGGCCTTGCTTGACTTCAGCCAACGCGCGTTGCAATGCGCCTTTGAGCTGCGCTGGATCTTTGATAGGACCCTCGGCCCAGACGCCATGGCCCTGCGCAATTTTGGCGTAATCAATGTCAGGGTTGCGCAAACTGTTGCCAATCCAAGCCTGGTCGGTGCGGCGATTGTGCAAAGCGGCCATGCGCTGCAAGTGCATTACTTCTTGGTAGTAGCCACCGTTGTTGTGCATCACCATGAGCAGCGGAATTTTGTGATGCGCGGCAGTCCAAAGTGCACCAGGTGCATACAGCAAATCGCCATCGGGTTGGAAGTTAACCGTGATGCGGCCCAAGGCTTTGTTGGCCAAGGCGGCGCCTACAGAGGCTGGCAAGCCATAGCCCACGCCTTGCCCACCCGAGCCACCCAACATTTGATGGTACTCGGTGGTGGGCCACAATTTACGTGCCCACGAAATGCGATCGCTGACCGCCAAACACCAGGGTTCGTTTTTGAGCACTTCAAAGGTTTCCATGGCCAAACGTGCGGTGCTAATGGGTGAAGCGTCCCAGCCCAAAGCTGCGCCTTCTTTGGCCGATTTGAGTTGCTGTTCCCAGCGTTTTTTCATCGGCTCTTTGCGCGCCTCAAAGCTCGCTTTCTGAGCGGCCGTGGCATTCTTCAAAATGTACTCGGTCAAGACCGGCATTGAAGCTTGGGCTTCACCCGGAATGGCCATTTCAACCGACAAGAATCGTTGGAAATCTTGGTAGTTGGAGCGAATCGACACATCGTTCATGCCAACGGTGATGATTTTTACATCGGGCTTGGCTTCAGGGCGAACCGTCTTGAAGGGATCGCTGAGGCCATTGACTTGGCCCCAAGGGTCGTAGACCTCCAACATCAAAATGACGTCGGCATCGCGCACCAGTGCACGCTTTTGATCGCTCAGGCACAAGTGGTGCGTGTTGGGAAAATTCATGCGCCCTCCCAAATCAACCACGGGCGCCTGCAAACTTTCAGCCAACTTCACCAAAGCTTTGACGCCCTCCTGATTGCGCGCCGCACGGTCTGCCAAGATGACAGGATTTTTGGCATTCAATAAAAGTTTGGCGGCTTCTTGCAGCGCGCCTGTGTCACCTTGCAGGGGCAGTGTGGGTCGCAGCTTGGGAATGGTGGGTGGCTTGCCATGGATCGCATCTTCTTGCAGGTCAATGTCGGCCATGATGACCACGGGGCCCATTTGACCTGTTGTCGCTACCCGATATCCACGCACGGTGGACTCTGCAAAGTGTTGGAGTGAACCTGGCGCATCGTCCCACTTCAAATAATCGCGCAACATCAACGCAGGGTCTTGCACTGAATGCGACCATTCGGTGCCAGGCCTGCGCTTGTCAGCATCGATGCCGTTGCCACCAAACATGATGAGCGGCACACGGTCACACCATGCGTTGTAAACGGCCATGGCGGCATGCTGAAAGCCCACACTGCCGTGCGCCATCACAGCCATTGGTTTGCCAGCCGCTTTGGCGTAGCCGTGGGCAATGGCCACCGACGATTCTTCATGCAAACACGTGATCAACTCGGGGGCTTTGTTGCCGCCATAGTTCACCACCGATTCATGCAAGCTTCGAAAACTTGAACCTGGATTGGCTGCCACATATTCCAAGTTCAAACTCTTGATCACATCGACCATGAAGTCGGAGCCTGGCCGAGTGATGAGCCGACCCGCTTCAACGGCCTTGGTGTCGGCAGCGCTCAGGGCATTGGCAGCATCGGCCACTGCAGGGGCTGCAGCTTGTACTTGTTGAACCATGGCCACACCTGCGGCAGAAGCCGTGGCAACACCTTTTAAGAAATTACGTCGATCAGTCATGCGATGCATCCTTTGTTGTTGCAGGAATCCAAACCACCATGAGGTTGGCCAAAACGATGGTGAAAGCCAACAGATAAAAAGCGGCCAACAAACCAAAGCGATCGGCCACCATGCCGCCCAAAATGGGCGCAATGGCCTGAGCACCCGACTGCATGCCAAACATCAAACCAATGGCGGTACCGCCCATGTTTTTGGGTGTGGCTTCTAGCATCCACGCCTGCATGATGGGACGCGCTGCGTACAAAAAGAAACCCAGCACCGCAATTAAAAAGACAAACCATGGCGAGTTACCTGCCACCGTCATGAGCAACAACACAATGCCGCTCATGCCGAATGAAGACATCAAGATGGTTTTGCGGCCCATGGTGTCCGACAGGTGACCAGCAATGGGCGCTGCAATGAAGCCGGTTAGCTGCAACAGCGCCATCCCTGCACCAACCCAAAACACGTCGTATTTCATTTCGTTGGCCAAATACAAGGGCAAGAAAGTGAGCAAGGTGCCTTGTGTCATCGAGCGAAAGCCCGAACTCAAGGTGAGCAAAAACAAGCCCGGTGTTTGCATCAAGGTGCGCAGACCAGCCATGTAGCTGCCCATGCTTTGCGACGTACTGTCGGGCAAGGCTGTTGATGCCCCTTGAACAGGCGGCGTACTTGACTCAACTGGCGCTTTTTTTAACTTGGGTGCAAATGTGAGCGTGCCCATGAAAAACAAAATGAGCATGGCCATGGCGGCACCTGGCACCACGTTCAACACCACAATTTCGCGCCAAGACAAAGTGGTGAGCAAGGCCCCCACGGCCAAGGGCGCCAATGCGTCGCCCACATTGCCGCCCATACCGTGCAATGACAATGCCAAACCCTTGCGCTGCGGAAACATGCGCCCTAGCAGAGGGATGGCTGTGGGGTGCCACAGGTTGTTGCCGATGCCGACAAAGACCACACACAACAACAGCATCCAGTACTCGGTGCTAAAGCCCATCATCAAATACGGAAAGCCCACCCAAAAAAGCGAAAGGGCCATCAACTGGCCCTTCTTTCCCCACACATCTACCAACATGCCACCAGGCACATTGGACAAGGCACCTGCCGCATATTGACAGGTCATGACAAAGCCAATTTGGCTGTAAGACAAACCCATCTCGTTGCCAATGATGGGCAGCAGCATGAAGAATGTAGCAGGATACCAATGCGTCAGTGAGTGGCCCAAGGTAATCAAGCCCATGTTGCGGATGTCCAATTTGGACAATCCAGAATTGGCCACCGCTGTGTTCATCATTTACCTCCGCGGATGATGATCTCGTCGTAGAGTTTGCGCCACTTTTCGCGGCCATCCAAACTTTCTTGAGGATCGACCACCATCATTTTGTAATTGCGCAACGATGACGCAATTTTGGTGTTGGCAGGCAAGTACGCCAAGTCAGCATACGCTTGCTGACCTTCACCCAACAAATAGTCCATGAACAAAGCTGCTGCTGCAGGGTTCTTGGCATTTTTCATGACGCCCACAGCATTGCCGCGCACCACGGCTGGTTGCAGCACCAGCCAGTCGATGGGTGCGCCTTTTTTCTTCAACTGCTCGGGCATGTAGTTGTAAACCGTGAGGGCCATTGGCACTTCGCCCGCGGCCACCATGTTGGTGAGGTTGGTGTGGCCTTTGCGCACGGAGATGCCATTGGTTGTTGCCAAATCGCGGAAATATTGCAAACCCTTGGCTTCGCCCATCGACTTCACCACCGTGACAAACCAATCGATGTTTTCAACTTCAAAACCCAAGCGGCCTTTCCACTTGGGGTCGAGCAAGTCTTCGTAGGTCTTGGGCAATTCAGCGCTTTTGACCGAGCCCGTGTTGTAAGCCTGAACCCACATTGAGTAAATGGTGGTGGCATATTCTTTGTGCGCAGGCACGCTACCGGCCATGAGTTCGCTGAAATGTGGCGAGGCCACGGCTTGCAACATCTTCTCGCGGTACAACACCTCTAACTCCACGGTGCCCGCATGCACCAAATCAACGTTGTACCGCTTGGCACGGGTTTCATTGATGGTACGGTTCATGACACTGTCGCCACTGGCACGCCAAGTGGTCACTTTGACGCCATATTTTTTTTCAAAGGGGTCAATCAGTGGCTTGAGGTCTTTCTCGGCAATGGAGGTGTAAAGCGTCAAGGCACCTTCGGCTTTGGCCGCTGCCGCTAACTTAGCCGCGCGGTCGGTGGCGGTGCTCTTGAGCAATGCAGGATCGGTTTGGGCTTGCGCGCCAGACCAGGCCATGCACACCCCCAAGGTGAGGGATTGAACCAACTGAACCAAACGATTTTGTTGTCGAATTGGGGCGAGTGCAGTGTGCATGGTGCGACCTGTCATCAAAAAGTTGGAGGTGAAAACCTCTGAAATTCAAGACTTGCGGCTGAAAATCTCGTCGTAAATTTTGTTCCACTTTTGGCCATCGTCCAAGGTGGTCTTGGGGTTGGCAAAAGTCAAAGGCATTTTGTTTAAGTTCGAAGGCACTTTGGTACTGGTGGGAATGAAATCACGCTTGCCCAAAATCACCTGGCCATCGGTCAGCTCAAAATCTTGGAACAACAAGGCGGCGTGAGGATGAGGTGCATTGCGCGCCACACCATTGCCGTTGGGTCTGGCCACCGTGGGGTCTAAAGAGAACCATTCGACTGGCGCGCCCGAATTTTTCATCTGCTCAATTTTGTAGTTGTACAAAGTCAGGCCCAAAGGCACCTCACCCGAAGCCACTAGGTTGGCCAGCAAAGTGTGTCCTTTGCGAACTGAGACGCCATTACGCTTGGCAATTTCTTTGAACAAGGCAATGCCTTTTTCTTCGCCCATCTTTAAGACGGTTTCGGCCAACCAATCGCTGTCTTCGGCCTCCACAGCCAGCTTGCCTTTCCACTTAGGATCTAACAAATCGGCATAGGTTTTGGGCAAGTCTTCTTTGCGCACCAGCTTGGTGTTGTAAGCACATGTGAAGATGTTCAAGCGCGTGGCAATCCATTCACGGTGGGGCGGAATTGCTTGGGGAATGAGGTCTGCCAAACCGGGTGCATTGGATTGCTGCAGAATTTTCTCGCGCGACAAAACTTCCATCTCGGGGCCATTGGTTTCGAACACATCCACTTCGTAACGGCTGGCTTTGGCTTCCAGCAGCCCTCTTTGAAGAATTTTTTCGGAACCACTGCGCCACACTTTGGACTTGACGCCGTACTTTTGCTCAAAAGCAGATGTCAGTGCCGTGATGTCGTCCACTGGCATCGACGTGTAAATACTGACCAATCCTTCTTTTTTAGCGCCTTCGACCAAACGCTGAACCCTTTCAGGTCCTTTGAGCGCTGAGAGGGTGGCGGTCAAAGTTGCCGTGCCTTGTGCATGCGACATGCCCAAGGCAGTTGTACCCAAAACGGCCATGCCGGCTTGAATCAATTCACGGCGGGAAAAGTCAGAATTTTGCATGTTGATCCTTAGGGTTTAAGACTTCGGGGGTAACGAGGCCAATTCGGCTTCATAAGCTTCTTGCATGCGCGGTGTCATGCCGTGCTTGGCCAGTGAATCTTCAAAACGCGTACGAACCGCTTGGCTCTCGTCAGCATAGTCAATTTGATCGCCACCCACACGGCGACTGATCCAAGCCTTAGGCACACCTTGGGCATTGCGAATCGAGACCACTTCGTGTTTGAAAGCAAGGTATCGTGCGGGCGTTTGACCCGTGTTGAAATGCTGGTGGAACCACATGTTGGGCGGCACCACCATAGCGCCAACTTCCCAGTCGTACTGGCGGGGCTCTTCGCCTTCGGGCCACATCAGGCTGTAGCCTTCACCACTCAAGATGATGACGTGTGCGCCAGGTCCGTGGCAATGCGCCTTTTTGTAGGTGCCCACAGGGAACTGAGAAATGTGGCTGTTCATGGAACCACGCGCCATGTTGAAGCGAATGTGACCGCCGCCTGCACCGCGCTCTTTGGCGCTGATCAAGGGCAAGTTGACGGCATCGGCCACAAAATTGGTTTCAAGCAACAAACCTTTTTGCTCGCCTTTGCCACTGAAGTAATCAGGCTCACCATTGAAACGGTTTGCAAAGTCGTGCTGCGTGTTGAACACAAAGTTGAGGTCTTCGTACAAGTTGATCACGGGTGGGCCGTTGGTCACCGCCACAAAACGTGCCGCATCTTTGCCAGAGCCATTGAAGTGCTGATGCATGCAGTTCAAAGGAATGGCAAACAAAGCGCCCGCCTGCCATTCAAAGGTAATGCGATGGCCTTGGTCGTTCCAAACCGTGGTGGAACCGCGACCCGACAACACATAAATCATCTCTTCAAAGATTTGACGCTGTGGCTCGAGTTGTTTGCCTGGTGCAATTTCGCACACATAGCAGTCATTGGACGTACGCGATGCTTCGTGGTTGATGTACACACCTTTGCCGCCGCGTCGTGCCCAAGGCTTCAAATCAACCGTGTTCAGGCTGCGAATGTAATGGGCACTGATGATGTCCAAACCTTCGTTCTTCACCCAACGGGTATAGGGTGTTTCTTTTTCAGTTGCGAATTTGGAAGCGAGGTCTTCTGATACGAGTGCGTCTTTTGCCATGTGCTGCTCTGTTTTATTTGTAATGAGTCAAAGCGGGCGCATGCGCGCCCGCAAGATTTTTATTTGCGTAGGTATTTGAGAATGGACTCGCCGTCCAATTTGACTGAAGGGTCAAACTCGGGGGCGTTTTCAATCTGCTCCAAATCGTTCAAACCGCAGTACTTGAAAATGCGATTGATAGAAGAAATCAAACGCACTGGGCGATCTGGATCGGCGTTGAAATGCTGGTGAATGGTATTTGGTGGAATGTAGATCACATCACCGGCTTCCCACTCATAACGCTTCACTTCGTCTTGCGGTTTCCAGTGATAGGTGTCGGTAATTTCAACGTCGCAATCTTGGTGCAAATCGTAGCCACGGCCTTCGAGCACATACACGCATTCTTCTGCCAAATGGCGATGCTTGCCTGACTTGCTGCCAGGAGGAATGATTTGCATGTAAGCATCGACAGTTTCGATACGCGTGTTCATGGACTCATTCAGCAAATGCTTAAGCAAACCTTGACGCGCCATTTCCCAAGGCATGTTTTCGGGGTGCACCACTTTGTGACGTTTGGAATTGCGCGCAGGCATTTGCTCTGCATCGTCCAGCAAACCTTGATAGTACTTACCTTGTTGGTCGCCTTGCAACCATGATTTTGATTCGTCCCAAGCCATCTTAGTAGCCTCCCTTTGGATGGTTAAAGTCTTCTTCGTCGTTGCGCGCCACAAAGCCTTCGCCGCCAGGTGCGGGCTCGCTTGGACGGGGTTCGACTTGGTGCTGGAACAACATGTTCATGAACATGTACATGGGCTTGGTTTTAATCACCAACGCACGCGCAGGACGCTCGTTACTGGCATTGAAGTGTTGGTGCACGCAGTTGTTGTGAACCACGGCAATGTCTCCGGCTTTCCAGTCGTAACGAATGCCATCGTGAATTTCGTAACCTGTGCCGTCCAAAATGTAGAAAGCAGCTTCGTTCACGTGGCCATGTTTTTGGGAGTTGCCACCAGGGCCGTACTCTTCCAAGTGCATGTGAAAGGTTTGAGTGATGCCGTCTTTGGGCTCAACATAGTGGCGGCTAAATGCTTGGGGGCCATCGTTGAATTTGATGTCTTTGCCTTTGCGAACGCGCGGCATGGCGCGCAGGCGTTTGAGTTCATCGCCCAAGTTGTACGGGCCAGCAATGGCACGAACAAACGTGCGATCTTTCTTGCTGTGGTAGTGCGACTCATTCGGAACAAATTCCATTGAGGGCGCTTTTTTGTCATCAGCACTCATGATTTTCCTTGGTAGTTTTGAATTCGGTTTTAAATTTAATTTTGATTTTTAAGGACGATGCAGTCGGATGGGTCTAACACGATGTGAATCGGTGCGCCCACAGGTGTTTTTTGGCTAGGGTGCACCCGCGCCAAAATGACTTTCTCGTTCACTTGAACTTGGAAATCCAGCACTTCGCCCAAAAAGATCTTGGCAAACACTGTACCCAAATAATGGTTGGTGTGGTTGACGGGTGGTGTAGAGTCACTCAAGTAAACGTCTTCTGGGCGAATGCAAATTTGAACCGCTTCACCGACATGGCACTCGTTGACCATGGGCACCTGCAAAGTACCCATTTCAGAATCAACCACCATGGCATGCGCTGCGGCGTCAATAGAACGGACCGTGGCCTTGATGAAATTGATGGTGCCCACAAAGTCGGCCACAAACTCGCTGTTGGGCTTTTCGTAAATTTCACGGGGCGTGCCAATTTGCATGATGCGACCACTGCGCATGACCGCAATTTCGTGCGACAAAGCCAAAGCCTCTGACTGATCGTGCGTCACGTAAATGGTGGTGATACCCAATTCGCGCTGAATTTTCTTCAGTTCGAAACGCATTTTTTCGCGCAACTTGGCGTCGAGGTTAGACAAAGGCTCGTCCAGCAACAACAACTTGGGCTCCATGACGAGCGCACGCGCCAAGGCCAAACGTTGCTGCTGGCCACCCGACAAACGGGTGGCATCGCGGTCGGCGTATTGCGCCAATTCAACAGATTCCAAAACACGCATGACTTTGGTTTCAATGTCTTTGCGTGAGTATTTCTTTTGACCCACTTCAAGCGGGAAGCTGGCGTTTTGAAACACCGTCATGTGCGGCCAAATGGCGTACGACTGAAAGACCATGCCAAATCCGCGCTTGTTGGGCGGAATGAACACATTGTCTTGCGAGCTGTAAACCGATGTGCCGCTGACGCTGATCACGCCCGCCGTGGGTTTTTCCAAGCCCGCAATCGAACGCAAAGTTGTTGTCTTGCCGCAGCCGCTGGGGCCAAGCAATGTGAAGAGCTGACCTTCTGGGACTTCAAAGCTCACGTCTTGGGCGGCCTTGACCACCGCACCTTTGTCGCTGACGTATTCGGTATGCAATCCACTGACATTTAACACGTTAATTCCTTGTTAAAAATAAAATCCGACAAGCAAGGCTTGGTTGAAGCAAGTAAATGCTTAGGCGTCTTTGACACCAAATCGTTTGCCTGCCGTTTGGGCGATGGCCACCAGAATCAAAAGAGACATGATGAAGAGCACACTCAATGCAGACAGCTCTACATACTGGCCGTTTTCCCACAGTTCCCAGATGACGATGGAGATCACTTCATTGCCAGGGCTGTACAACAGAATGGATGCCGACAGTTCGCGAATGGACACGATCATCACGTAGATCCAACCCGCAATGAGACCTGGCTTGAGCAAAGGCAACACAACACGTCGGAAGACTGTCAACCAACTGGCGCCACTCATCCCTGCAGACTCTTCCAAGTCTTTGTGAATTTGCAACATGGACGATGTGCTGTAACGCAAGCCATAGGGCAAGAAGCGCGTGACATAGGCGAGCAAAATAATCCAGAAGGTGCCGTAAATGCCTACATCGAAGGTGAGATAGAAAATCATGATGGACACGCCCAGCACCAAGCCAGGCAAGACCATGGGCAAAGACGCCAAATTGTCGAGCAACCAACGACCACGGATTTTTGTTTTGACCACAATCCAACATACCACTGACGCCAACAACATGACGGCTGTTGCTGTGGCAAGTGACATCCACAAACTGTTCAGGGCTGCTGCGCGGATGTTCTCAGAACCCAAAATGTAGCGATAGCCGTCTAAGGTGATGCGTGACAAGGCTTCCATTGAAGGCGGTGCATAAAACTTTTGCAACGATGACCACAAAAGCACCAAGAAGGGCAGGATCACGATCAGTAAAAAGTACAGAATGAAAATGGCCAGCGTGAGGTAGCGCCATCTGCCCAAGTCGATGGTTCGTGGGCGAAAGCCTTTGCCGGTGACGGTGGCGTACTTGCTACCAGTTGAGGAGATGCGTGCCTGGACGTAAATACCGCCAGTGGTTAACAACAACAAAATAACGGAATAGCTGGCCGCTAAGCCAATTTGGCTAGGGTATTGGTGAATGGCCTGATAAATGGCCGACGTGAACACCTGAATGCCAGCAGGCAAGCCCAACAAAGCGGGCACTTCAAATGACGCAATGGTGTTGACAAACAAGGTTAGTACGGTTGCCATGATGGCTGGAAATGCCAGCTTCAAGGTAATGCGGCGCAGCGTGTTCAAGACACTCGAGCCGCTCATCACTGCAGACTCTTCAAGCGAAGGATCCATGGCCTTGAAGGCCGCAGACATGAGCAAGAATGCCATAGGCGAGCAGTGCAAGGCGTCGACCCAAATCATGCCCCACATTGAGTAGATGTTGAAAGGCGGCGAATCTAAGCCAAACAAGGACATGGCCCAAGAATTGAGCAAGCCAATTTTAGGACTGGCCAACATGATCCAAGAAATGGTGAACAAGATGCCGGGAATGATGAGCGGCACAATGGACAACGCAAAAAACAAACGGCGAAGCGGTGTGTTGGTGCGCTCATTCATCCAGGCCAACGCGGTGCCAATGACAAACGCCAGCAAGGAAGTGCCCAATGCAAACTGCACGGAGTTCCAAAAAATTGCCACCGTTTCAGGGTTGCTGTACGCCGTGACGTAATTGCCAAACGTGAACACGGAAGGTGACGATGCAGTTTCAGGCGTGTGAAAGCTCTGCCAAATCATGAAGCTGAAGGGCACCAAGGCGAGCACGGCAACAACCACCAAGCTGATGCCAATGACCACCCACTTGGCGTCAAACGCCGCCCCAAATTTGGGACTTGCAGTTTCTGCGACAGAACTTCTCACGAATTGATTCTCCAGATTGGCCCTTACGGGACTCAGACTTTGACTGTTCTTTTATATGGAACTACAGTCCATATGAAGGCACAATCTGCATTAGGCGGGAATGCACTGAAAGTGTCAATAGTCGCACTGCGGGGTTTTCCCTGTCGAGAGTTTTCCTCCTACAAATTAAGAAACAGGCTCTCATGGGCTCCTGTTCAAGATCTTTAATTTGGCTCATCATTCTTTTATGAGGAACGATGTTCTTTTGAATGGGAAACCGATATGATCTCGCTAAAGCGTCTGAATCGCCATAAAACAGTGATTTTCGTAAGGGCTTTCAATTTCTGACTGCCTGACTTGCCAAACATCGACAACCCAATTGATCGCCATCGTCAAAACTGCACCGCACCCATGACACAAGACAACACTTCATCCAAAAGCTCACGCCTGTCCTCCGTGGCTGCAGCCGTTCGCGTGCTGAAATGCTTCTCTGAAGTTGAGCCCGAAATTGGCATCAGCAGTTTGGCCAAGCGCTTGTCATTGGCCAAAAGCACGGTCCACCGCCTGGCCGTCACCCTCACCAGCGAGGGTCTCTTAGAGCAAAGCCCTGAAACAGGCCGTTACCGCCTTGGCATCAATTTGTTTGTGATGGGTGCCTTGGTTCGCCGTCGCCTTGATGTGTCCAACATGGCGCAACCTTTTTTGAATGTCCTGCGTGAAAAAACTGGCGAAACCATTCACTTGGCCGTGATGAAAGACACCGACATCTTGTATTTGTACAACTTAGAAAGCCGCCAAGCCATTCGCATGAAGAGTTACATCGGCACCATCAAGCCTGCTTTTTGCACCTGCGAAGGGCGCGCCATTGTGGCCTATGGCGGCACCGAGTTGATCAACAAAGTCCTCAACAGCCCTTTGTCTGCGCGCACCCCTGAAACGCAAACCGACCCCGCCCAACTGATCAAAATGTTTGCCGAAATTCGCACGCTTGGCTATGCCATTGACGACGAGGAGTCCGAGCAAGGCATGCGCGGCATCGGCGCGCCACTGCGCGACATCACTGGCCAAGTGGTAGCCGCCATCGGCATTGGCGGTCCAAGCCAGCGACTGACGCTCAAAAAATTACGCGGCTTGGCACCTGAGCTACTGAGCACAGCCGACGCTATTTCCAGCCAACTGGGTTATCGCCCTTAAATCATGTCACAAGCAGTTCACACCATTCAATTGGCCGGTACAGACCTGTCGTTTTCTTGTGCAGAAAATGACACGCTGTTGCGTGCTGCACTTCGCAGCGGCATCGCTTTTCCTTATGAATGCAATGTTGGCTCATGCGGCAATTGCAAATTTGAATTGCTAGAGGGCGAGATGCACTCTTGCTGGCCCGAAGCACCCGGTCTGTCTGACAAAGATCGCGCCAGAAACCGTGGTCTTGGTTGCCAGAGCAGGCCCACTGGCCCCTTGCAAATCAAACTCAGAACCAGCGACAAATACGCACCGCAATTTCCGCCTGTTCGCACAGCCGCCAAATTCATTGCATCGCGCGCCATCACACACGATTTGTCAGAGTTCACCTTTCAAACCGAATTGCCCATGCCATTTTTGAGTGGTCAATATGCACTCATGCAAATGGAAGGCATTGCTGGCCCGCGCGCTTACTCCATGAGCAATGTGGGCTTGTTCAGTGGCGAATCGACGGGTGGCAAATTGATTGAGTTTCAAGTTCGCCGCGTCCCGGGTGGGCAAGGCAGTGCGCAATTGTTTGACCAACTACAGCCTGGCGCCATGGTTGAAATTGATGGCCCTTATGGCATGGCTTATTTGCGTGAAAACGTAGAGCGCGACATTTTGTGCATCGCTGGCGGTTCTGGTTTGGCGCCCATGATTTCGATTGCGCGCGGCGCCTTCAGCAGCCCGCGCATGACCGGCAGAAAACTTCACTTCTTCTACGGTGCGCGCGAATTGAAAGATGTGTGCGGCTTGGACATGCTGGAGACTTTGCCCAACTGGGCCTCGCTGGGCACCTACCAAGCCGTGGTGTCGGGCGCCCCTGAATCTGACGCTTTACCCGACAGTTGTTTGCGCGGCTTTGCCCACGATGCCGTGGCTCAAACCTTTGGCGAACGTTTGCAAAGCATGGAAATTTATTTTGCGGGTCCTGCCATGATGGGCCAGTCTCTTCTTAAAACATTGATTGATTTGAAAGTGCCCATGGACCAAGTGCACTTTGATCAATTTTATTGATCGGCCCCTATGAGCAGCGAAGACATTAAAAACAAACACAGCGTACAAGACCATCAATACGGCGCTGACACGTACCACACACATGATGGCGAAGCTGATCATGATCACGACCATGATTTTGCGGGAGACGATCCGTCTCAAGAATCTTTGTGGCGCCAAGACAATGTGATCTTGCACAGTGTGGGCATCGATGTGGGCTCTTCGGGAACACAGGTGGTGTTTTCGCGCATCCACTTGCGCCGCATTGCCGAAGATTTGTCCAGCCGCTACACGGTGGTCGAGCGCACAGCGCTTTATCAATCACCGATCTCCCTCACGCCATATTTGAACGACAGTTTGATGGATGCCAAAGCCTTAGGCGTCATCATTGACAAAGCTTATCAAGAGTCTGGTTTGCACCCCGACGAAATTGATGCAGGCGCCGTGATCTTGACAGGTGAAGCCTTGCGCCGTGAAAACAGCGAATCGATCGCCGCAGTTTTGGCCGAGCAAGGCGGTGAGTTTGTTTGCGCAACAGCTGGCCACCACATGGAAGCCATGCTGGCCGTTTATGGCTCGGGTGCAGCCAAACGCTCTTACGACGAAAAGCACCGCATTCTGAACATCGACATCGGCGGTGGCACCACCAAACTGGGACTGGTCCAAAACGGTGAACTGATCGCCACAGCGGCCGTTCATTTGGGTGGCCGCCTGATGGTGGTCAATGAGAAAAACGTGCTCACCCGACTCGATCCTGCGGGCGCTTACCTTGCCAAACAAGCAGGCTTTGATTGGCAATTAGGCGATCAAGTGTCGCGCCAAGACTTGGCCCAAGTTGCGCAGTGGATGGCCGATGCACTTGTCCGTGTTTTGACCCAAACTTTCACGCGCGAAGACTTGTCCAACTTGTACCTCACCGATCCTGTAGACGACTGGGGCCAACTAGACGGCATCATGTTCTCAGGTGGCGTGGGCGAATATGTGTACCGCCGCGAAATGCGTGACTTCGGCGATTTGGGCAAGCTGTTTGGCGAAGCCGTCCGTCAGCGTTTGGAACAAAACGCTGTACCGGTGCCTTTGCTGCCTGCGGGTGAATGCATCCGCGCTACTGTGTTGGGCGCGTCTGAATACAGTGTGCAGCTCAGTGGCAACACCACCTTCATTTCTGAGCCTGCTGCCCTGCTGCCCCGTAAAAACTTGCAAGTGATTCCTTTAAACCTTGAGCTTAAGGAAGTCATTGATCCCGTCGAAATTGCAGAAGCACTTGGCAAGTCTTTCCGCCGACACGATTTGGTGGAAGGCGCACAAGACGTGGCCATTTCATTGCGCTGGTTGGGTGCACCGTCATTCACGCGTTTGAACGCGCTGGCACAAGGCATTTTGAAGGGCCTGCCCGAAACCCTCCAACAAAAACGCCACCTGTACATCGTGACCGATGGCGACATTGCTCACAACTTAGGCCACCTCTTTAAAGAAGACTCACGCGTGCAATGCGAAGTTTTGGTGATTGATGGGGTCACGCTGTGGGGCTTCGATTTTGTTGACCTTGGACGCATTCGCATGCCTTCTTGGACTGTGCCCGTCACTGTCAAGTCATTGGTTTTTAACGAAGATCCGCGCGCGCATGGCAAGTCTGATCCTGGCGAGTGGCACGCGCATGAAGACGGCAAGATGCACCGACATGATCACAAGAAGCCACATTCACATGGGCAGGGTCATTCGCATTCACACGATCATGACCATGCGCATGGTCACAGCCACTCACATGATCACAAACATGATCACGCTCACGGCCACGACCACACCCACGATACAAAACACGCGCTGAACTTGGTGAACAAATCACACACTTGATTGGCCTCGCCACTAAAAAGCGCAGCCCCTGTGCTTTTTTTTCTCAAACAAGTATGAAGAAATTAGAGAAAATCACACCATGGAACTGAACACCACCACCTTACTCGCCACATGTGGCTTGCTGCTCGCGCTAGGCTTTCGCCATGGGCTGGATCCAGACCACATCGCTGTGGTTGATGGCATGACACGCTTGCGTCACAAGGGCAGTGCCTATTGGAAAGCACGCCTCACAGGCTTTCAATTTGCGGCAGGTCACAGCCTCACCATTTTGCTGGCCACCTTTGTGTTTTACATGTACGGCGTGCAAGTGCCTGCGTGGCTAGACAATGTAGGCCTGTGGATTTCTACTTTTTTTCTGGTGTGGTTGGCTTATCGCAATTTCAAATTTTGCTTCTCGGGCAATGAAGACCATCACCATGCAGGCAGCCCTGTGCAGCGCAAAGTTTTGCAGGCCATGGGGCCCTTTGCGCATCCCATGGGCGTTGGCTTTGGCTTTGCCATCTCTTTCGACTCTTTGGCGCAAGCCGGCTTGATGGCGGCCAAGGGCCACGAACTGGGTGGCTTCTTTGCCATCGTGGCACTGGCCGCAAGTTTTGGCTTTGGCATGCTATTGGCCGACACCAGCAATGGTTTGTTGATGCATTGGCTGGTCCATCGCAGCCACGCCTTGGCGCACAATGCGGGCCGCATCATGAGCGGCGTGGTGGCCACCCTGTCATTGGTGGTGGTGGCCGTGGGCCACAGCAGCCAACACTTTGAAAACCTGGAAGAAATTTGGGATGCGTGGGGCGGCTACATTGGCCTTGGCGTGACGGGCATTGCCCTGCTGGTATACCTCATCAGTGCCCGCATTTACAAATCAAAGAACCTCAACTGGCAGGTTGTAAATGCACATGATGAACACCATCGCCGTGGTCGTGCCCCTTCGCTGCTTTTTCCAAAGTAACCGGCACAATTTGAACGGAACCGTGGCGCACACCTGTTTGCGCCACGATGCGATGCGCAAACTTCCGCACCTCTTTGGTCTTTCCGCGCAAGAACGCCACTTCCAAACAGTTGTCATGGTCTAAGTGCATGTGCATGCTCGAAACCGTGAGGTCGTGATGGTCGTGTTGCATGTCGGCAATGCGCTCTGCCATGGTGCGATCGTGGTGGTTGTATACATAACCCAAGTGGGCAATGCAATGCTCGCTCTCGTTTTGCCGAAGGGTTTCTTGAGAATGCCAACCTCGGATCAAATCTCGAATGGCTTCAGACCTTGATGCGTAGCCATTTTTTTCTGTCAATTGGTCCAAAATGGTGGCCAACTCGGATTCAATTGAAATGGTGATGCGTTCCATGAAAATGCCTTGCAAAAATAGTCTGCGAATGCCTGCATGATACGCAGAAGAAAAAGCCTCGTCCCATGAACGCCCTCACCACTGACAAACGCATTCCCGTCTATTTGCTCACAGGCTATTTGGGCAGCGGCAAAACAAGTCTTTTAAAGTCTTGGTTGGCGCAAGCAGAATTCAAAGAGGCCGCCTTGGTCATCAATGAACTGGGCGAAGTAGGACTCGACAACCAACTACTTAGCGGTGCCACCGAAAGCACGGCGCTGGTGGCCAACGCGTGCGTTTGTTGCACCGGCTTGCCCGGCTTGGCGGAAGCGTTAGAAGATTTGTTTTGGGCACGCCTAGAGAGGCGCATGCACCGCTTTCCCAATTTGATCATTGAAACCACAGGCTTGGCAGAGCCCGGCCCTGTGGCAGAAGCCTTGCGCAGCAGTGATCTGTTGAAAGAGCGTTACCGATTGGCAGGGGTCATCACGTGCCTCAGCGCCAGCACCGCTGATGCTGTTTTAAAGCAACACGCAGAAGCTCGCGCGCAATTGGCGGGCGCCGATGTGTTGATCATCACCAAAACTGATTTGGTCACACCCGAAAATTTAAGCGCACTCACATTACGCGTGCAACATCAGTTGGCGCATTTAGAGCTGGACAAGTCACCGACTCTGCTGACCTCTGCACGGTCTGACTTGTCGGCTGAGAATTTACTTCATCACTTGGCAATGCGACTCGCTTCGGAGAATGAAGTGACTCATCCAGCGGTGCAAACGCAAGCCTCATCCCTTCAAACAGTCACAACACCTTCGCATGCACTGCACTTGCACAAACCTGGAGAGCACTGCGCCATCTGTAATGAAGCGCAGCACCCTGTTCATTCTGCACAGGCGCTGTGGTGGCCCATTTTGTCTAGCCAAACGCTAGCTTCGTTACAAACGCAAATGGGTGAATTGCAAAGCACATTGGGTGCAGAACTGCTGCGCATCAAAGGCCGCGTTCAAACAGCTGAAGGCTCTTACGTGCTCCAACTGGCCCCGTTTGAAACAACCCCAGAGGTGTGCGCTGATGAGTTGGCATGGACAGAAGCCACGCGCAGTGGCTTGACTGTCATTGTGAGCACCCATTTGTCGAAAGCTTCTGCAAACTACCTTGCGCAACAAGGCATCTCAAGCCTTGGCTAAAGCCCAGGCCCAACACGCATCAAGACTTATTTCCAAGGATCGATGGTCATGTGAATGGCATCTTCTGCGCCTTCACCCACCAAAGAACGAATGGCATATTCAGTTTGGTCCAAGCCAAACATGTGGGTGCTCATGGACTTCACATTGTGACGATTGCCCGCAATCAATTGCAGTGCCAACTCCACAGACTCATAACTGTGGCCGCGCATGCCCTTCACCGTTAGAAATTTGGCGATGATCATGTCGCTGTCAAACTGCGGCACTTTCTGGCGCTTGATACCGCCCAAAATGACCCGACCCTTTTTGCGCGCCAACTGAATGGCACTGATCACCGAGCCTGGACCACCCGAGGCGCAATCAATCACCAAGTCGGCCATTTGACCGCCCGTGATTTCGGCCACAGATTCGAGCAAGTCGTCGTCACCAATGGCCACTGTGTGACTGGCACCCAGATGCTTGGCCATGGCCAAACGTTTTTTGTCTGACGGCGTGTTCAAGCCCGTCACAATGATTTTGTCGACACCCGCTTCACGCGCGGCCACCACGCAAGACAAGCCCTGTTGACCTGGACCCTGAATCAGCACCGTTTGACCTGGGCCAGCACCGCCATGCAGGTACGTCCACTCAATGCCGTTCGACATGGGCAATGCCAAGGCTGCGTACTTGGGCTCGAGGCCTGCGGGTACTTTGTGAAACACCGTGTTCATGTGCAGTTCTTGGTACTGCGCAAAACCGCCCCACAAACCAGAGCCTCGGCTTAAACCTGTGGCGCCATAACGCGGTCCGCCCAAGCGCCAATCGGTGGCATTGCACAAACGAAAATCGCCGCTTCGGCAGAAGTCACAGTGACCACATGGCAGGTACTCTTCCAAGGCCACCAAGTCGCCTTCTTTCACACCCCATTTGGGACCAGCAATAGCGCCCACTTCCTGCACATAACCCACCGTCTCATGACCCAAAATGGCAGGGCCTTGAATTTTGGGAAAGTCTTGGAAGAACATCCAGTCGCTACCGCAGACACCGGTGACCGCCACCTTCAGCAAGCCTGCATCCGGTTTGGGATCGGGCGTTTGAAAGTTTTGAATCTCAATGGTGCCGGTAGGCATGGCCACGGCGGCTTTGAATGTGTGTCCCATGTGGGGTCCTTTGATTGGCCGAATTAAACGCTTGAGTGTGGCTTGCCAGGTGCAGACTTGAAGTGCTCTTTGGCGCCTTCTTTGTAATGCACATCGCGCTTGATCAGCATGGCCACTGAGCGAATTTTTTGGTGCTCTGGGTCTAAGCCTGGCAGCACAAAGTCTGGGTTCTCGGCCAACGCACGCGCCGCCTTGATCAAACGCTGACGCGCCATGATGATGCCGTTGTCGGTCGACACCAAATTCTCTTTGGTACGGTCTTGAATGCTGCCCATGCTTTCTTGCAATGAGGCGTCTTGCATGCCAATGCCTTCAATACCGCTGTACAAAGAACCTTCGCGCTGGGCCTTGCGGTCCATCAGGTAATCGTTGTCCATGCGCTGCAAAGGCACGTAGTCTTTGTCGACCTTGACGTGAATGCTGGCGCCGCCCTTCATCGCATCGACCTCGTCTTTGGTCAGAGGTCGAGTGGGGTGGTAGTCAAAGCTCCAAGTCCAGCAAGCATGATCGTTGATGGGCACCCAGAAGTGGCCGTGTACAGGATGGTCACCGCGGGGTGGCACCATGGTGAAGCAGGGCATGATCCAGGGTGTGATGCGCCAGTAGTACTGGTCGTCTTCTGCGTTGCGGCGTGCACCCACCAACAAACCACCGTCGGCCTCGACCACTTCAAACACGGGGCTTAAGTCGTTCAGGTTGTATTGGTTGCCTTTGGCGCCTTTGAACAAGGGGTCGCGGCTGAGCGAGGCACTGTGCAAGAACGACACGTGGCTGGAATCGATACCGCCTTCGAGGGCTTGCAACCAGTTGCTGGCTTGCAAACGCTTGGACATGTAGGAGTGCTCGAGGGGCAGGGTGGCGAACTCCCACTCTGGCAAAGGTGGCTGCTTGTCGGCGGGGCCCATGTACACCCAAATGACACCACCGCGCTCCACCATAGGGTAGGACTTCAACTTGATGCGCTCGCAGTAGCCAGACGTTGGTTCTGATGGCACTTCGGTGCAGTTGCCATTCACGTCGTATTTCCAGCCGTGATAGGGGCAACGAATGCCGTTTTGTTCATTGCGGCCAAACCACAAAGACACGCCGCGGTGTGCGCAAAACTCGTCAATCAAGCCCAACTTGCCTTCGGTATCGCGGAAGGCCAGCATTTTTTCTGACAACAACTCGAGGCGCACAGGGTCGCAATCGGGGCCGGGCAATTGCTCTGACAACAATGCGGGCAGCCAGTAACGACGAAACAAATTGCCCATGGGCGTACCTGGCCCTGTTTGCGTGACCAAATCATTGAGTTCTTTTTTTAACATTCACGTTTCTCCTGGAGTGCCGTTGCACGGCGACCTAAAATATTCGATATTTCTGTGTGAAATTTCCGCTGATGAAGTCGTTCCCTATATAGGAACAATGTTCTTTCATTAGAAACGAGGTTATCATCAGCGACTTGTCATTGTCAACTGGAGATTCTTTATGTCGGGTGCGTGCCGTTTTCTCTCTTTGTGCAAAGCTGCCGAGGTTGCAGAAGGTAAAGCCATCAAGGTCGAAAAAGACGGCCTGACCTTGGCTGTGTTCAACATTGAGGGTGAATACTTCGTCACAGACGACACCTGCACACACGGTCCTGGCTCTCTGTCAGAGGGCCCCATCGAGGGCGAAGTGGTTGAATGCGACTTTCACAATGGCGCTTTTAACATCAAGACTGGCGCGGTGGTGGCAGCCCCTTGCATGATCCCTTTGAAAACCTACAAAGCCCGCGTGCAAGGTGATGAGATCGAAATTGAGACTTGATTGACACCCCAAGTTCTGTACTTTTCCTCACATCAGCGTGACAAAAAAGGCCCTTGAAAGGGCCTTTTTGCATGGGGCTGAAGCATTCTCAGAAGATCAGTTTTCTGGCTTCACTGTTTTGATCATTGGCGCCCATTGCTTCAACTCTTCACCCACATATTGGGTGAATCGGGCCGAATCCCAATCGAAGGTTTCCATTGACTGCTTGGCCAACATGTCTTTGGCGGCCTGGCTTTGCATGATCTTGCGAACTTCTTTGTTCAGCTTATCGACCACTGCGTTGGGCATGCCAGCAGGTCCTGACAGGGAAAACCAAGTCAGTGCGACCAACTGTGGGTAGCCTAATTCTGCAAACGTGGGCACATTGGGAAACTCGGGCATGCGCTTGGAAGAGGTAATGGCCAAAGCGCGCAGCTTGCCCGATTGAATTTGCGCACTGGCAGTCGAAAGCGTGGTGAACAGGGCGGGGATGTGGCCCGCAATCGTATCGGCCACTGCAGGACTGCCGCCTTTGTAGGCCACGTGTTGCATCGGTGTTTTAGACATCACTTCAAATGCTTCGCCAATCAAATACCCGTGCGTTCCTTTGCCAGGAGAACCCCAACTGACTTGGTTGGTTTTGGCATAGGCCATGAAGCTTTTGAGGTCTGGAATGGGCAACTGCGCGTTGACCGCCAACACAATGGGCGGGCCACCCAACATTGCAATGTGCGTGAAGTCCTTGATTGGATCGTAGTTCTTTGGATTTTCTGTGGGTGCAATGACATGTGAGGCAACACCCGAGATGACCAGGTTGTAACCATCAGGTGCTGACTTGGCCACTTGCTGGGAACCAATCATGCCAGCCGCACCACCTTTGTTTTCAATCACAAATGGCTGCTTGAGCGACTCGGTCAAGCCCACGGAAATGAGTCGACCCAAACTGTCAGAACTGCCACCAGCAGCGTAAGGCACCACAATTTTGACAGCCCTTTGTGGCCAGTTGGCCTCTTGAGCAGACGCATTGCCAGCCGCCAAAGCACCCAGCAACATGAGACCGGCGCCGACTGCCGACAAGCAGTTGCGTTGACGAATGATTCTGTGAATCAAAGAAAAGCGTTTCAAGTTCAAGTCCCTCTTTATGCAGATGTGTGAATGCGTCGAACTGTCGATGAAACACAGGCGAGTGTCAAGCATAGAGAACCGGCGTTCTCTATGAGGGAACGAGCAATTCTCACAGCACAGCAACTCAAGGTTTGACCCAGCCCGATGACATCATTTTTTCCGACACAGGTTTGGTTAAAAAGATAGTGGTCAAAATACGTGTCAAATGAAAGGCCGCCACGATGGGGGCACCCAAACCAAAAGCCTTTGACAGGATGCCCATCTCGGTCATGCCGCCCGGGGCCATCGACAAAAACGCCGTCATGATGGCAATGTTGGCCCCTTGCGCAATGACCCAAGCGGCCACCATGCAAACACTCAAAATGCCCAAGGTGACCACGGCCACAGAAGCCAAGGTGCGCGGTGCACGCGTAAAGAATGCACGGTTGATGTGCTGACCCAAGCCCCAACCAATGACGACCTGCGCCGCAATCAAACCCAAATCTGGCAAACGCCCAGTCACATCGTTGTTGGCACAAATGGCAGCAATCAAGAGTGCACCCAAAACCCAAGGGTTGGGCGTGCGAATTTTTTGAAAACACCAACCCAACAAAGTGGCGGTGCCCAACAAACCCAATGTCAAAGGCCAACTCAAGACGCCAACACCAGGGGTTGGCATGATGGGCGCGGCGCCACTGGCCCAAGCAATGTAAGACGCAGTGGAGGTGACCATCATGATGCGCACGGCATGCGCAGAAGCCACCACAGCGCCGTCGGCACCTGCACGTTGCGCCTGCACCGACATTTCAGAAGATGCACCGAGCGCCACAGAATAAATGGCTGTGGGCCCGTCAACCTTGGCCAAAATTTGCAAAGCCCGCGCAGACAACACAGACATGAAAATGCCGACAAACGCACCCAACACCATCCAAGGTGCCAAGCCACCAATCATGGCCAACACGGCGGGCGTGAAATACAAACCAATCGAAGCACCAATGTAGATTTGCGCCGACTTGCGCGCCAACACCGGTTGTTTGTGAACACGGTTGGCCATGCTGACACAGGCCACTGCGACCATTGGACCCAAGACCCAAGGCAACGGTACGTGCAAATGAAAAGCCACCCACCCTCCGAGCACGGCAAACCCAATGGTCAATGCCAAGCGACCCCATCGATCGATATCGAAAGTCATCAAGAACCTAAATACGTGCCGCCATTGACGTGCATCACTTGGCCCGTCACAAACCTGGCCTGATCACTTGCCAAAAATGCAACCATGGCAGCCACTTCATCGACGGTGCCGCGACGCTCAATCAGGGGATGCCGTTTGGCGTGATGATTGGGCTCTGCAGAAGCTGCACTGTTGTTGCGATTGGTTGAAATCATGCCGGGCGAGACACAATTGACAGTAATGCTAGGCGCCAAATCGTGGGCCAGCGCGCGGGTCAAGCCGACCAAGCCTGATTTGGCGGTCACCACATGCGGACGGTTCATAGCGCCTGTATGCGCGGTCAGTCCGCCAATGTTGATGACGGCCCCCATGGGCGACTGACGCAACATGGGCAATGCGGCTTGGCTGCAATAAAACGCGCCATCTAACACCACGGCCAATGTGTTGCGCCAATCTTCTACCGACACTTGCTCAATCGGTGCTTCGCGCCGAATGGCTGCGTTGTTAACCACCACATCCAAACGGCCCCAGGTTGACTGAATCAAATCCATCATGCCCTGAACACGCTGCCTGTCCGTTACATCGGCCACACACAACAAAGCAGGTGTACCAAGGGCCAGCAGTTCATCGACCACAGCTTGTCCTTCACTGACTGATGAACGTACATTGATGGCCAAAGCAAAACCTTGCTTGGCCAAAGTGTGCGCAATGCCGCGGCCAATGTTGCGACCTGCGCCCGTGACCAGCGCCACTTTTTGATCAGGCTTCAGAGTTGTCATGTTGAATTTCCGGTACTGCGTGTTTGAATTCAAAAAGCTTGGCTTACTTCACTGACAAGCTGCTCAAGGACACCGTGCTGGCTTTGAACATGCCTTGCACCTGCGCCAAAATGCTTTGCGTTTGATCGGCATCCAAGCCGCCAAATTTGCAATTGGCTTTGAACTTTTGCAGCAGGTCGGCATCGGACATGGGATGGTCCACGCCGCCTTTGAAAAAGCCTTGGCGTTGTTCCAACACTTGGCCGTTTTTCAGGTGCACGCGAACGTGGCCTGTGAACTGTTTGGGGTAAGGGTTCTGGGGATCAACGATGTAGCTGACCTTGGCGGCCAATGCACGAATGTCTGCGCCTTGCACCACCTCTTCGGTATAGGCCTCGAGGCCGGCATCGTCCAACATCAAACCCGCAGCAATGGCGTAGGGAATGCTGAACTTGGCGGCATAGGCATTGGGCGGTGAATGCTTGAGCGACAAAGGCTCCCACAAGCGATGCACGATGCCTTCTGCGGTATCGCACTCAATTCGATCGATCTCTGTCAGGGCCACACCTTGTGCTACGAGGTCCTGCCGAATTAAGCGGGCGCAATCAATGAACGGGTGCGCCATGGTGCCGCAAGCATAGGGCTTGAATGCAATGGTGGTCCAAATCCAAGTCTGGCCAAAATCTTTGAGCATGGCGTCAAAGTTGCCGTCGGTGGTGTTGGCAAAACCATGGAACAAACCATGGTGACCTTCAAACACGGTGGCGGGGCCTTTGAAGCCGGCTTGCGCCATGCGCACCGCGCGGTATGCGGACTGCGCAGCCCAACCGGGGTGCATGCGCTTGGTCCATGAACCATCGGCCAAGTACTCAATAATGCCGCCCGCCATGCTGCCGGCAATGCCAAAGGCATTGACCAGTTGTTCTTCTGTCAACTTGAGCGCTGCGCCCAAACCTGCAACGCCGCCCATCACGCCAAAAACTGCGGTTGGGTGGAAGCCTGCTTTGTGCACGCGCGTGGGTGCCACAGCACACAAACGGCACATCACCTCAACGCCAATGGCCACACCGCGCAACACATCTTCACCCGACAAAGCGTGACGTTCGGCGGCAGCCAGCAAAGCCGGCACGATGACCACGCCCGCATGCACAGGACCGCCTTCGTAAGTGTCGTCAAAATCTTCGCCGTGCGCAGCAATGCCGTTGACAAATGCAGCACCTTCCACACCGCACTTTTGCTCGAAACCGAACACCGTGCAATGGCCTTCTTGCTCGAACGAGCTCAGTGCAGCTTTCACATAAAACTCATGGCGTGCGGCAATGCAAATGCCAAGCACATCGGTGATCAATCGCTGGCCAACTTGTTGTCCAAGCGGTTCTTTCTCTGGGCGAGCATTGACAATGCCATGCGCCAATTGTTGGGCAACTGTCACGCTGGACGAGTTTTTTTCTTGATTCATTTCGCAGACTTTCGACGATCTGAAATTTCTTTCCAGAGTGAATAAGCAGACAAGGCGGCAGACAAAGCCAACAAAATGGCAGAGACCGTGTCCGTGACAAAAATGCTGTGGTCACCGCCAGAAATCAGCAGGCTTCGGCGGTAATTTGACTCCACCATGTAACCCAAGACCATGCCCAACACCATGGGCAAGACCGGTAATTTCAACAAGCGCATGACATAACCCAAGAGGCCAATCAGCAAGACCAAACCGCAGTCAAACAAACTTTGCTGAATGGCAAATACACCGGCCATGACCAATGCAAGAATGAAGGCGATCAAATAAGGCTTCGGCCGGTTCACCAACCACATGCAGGGCGACAAAATGATGAGGCCAATGAGCAACATGGCAATGTTGGCAATGAACAAGCCACCATAAAGACCGTACACCACTTCAGGCGCTTTTTGAAACAGCATGGGGCCAGGCTGCAAACCATGGATCAAAAATCCACCGAGCAAAATAGCGGCAGAGTTAGAGCCAGGAATTCCCAAGCTGAGCAGCGGCACCAAGGCTGTTGCCGTGACCACGTTGTTGGCAGCTTCAGGTGCAGCAACACCTTCTGGTGATCCCTTGCCAAACTCTTCCGGATGCTTTGACCAGCGTTTGGCTTCTGTATAAGCCATGAACGCAGCAACAGTGCCACCGGCACCTGGCGTCACACCTTCAAAAGTACCAATGGCGGCACCAATGGCTTGGGGCTTGAACAAACGTTTGCTCATGGCCCAGTTGGGCAATTTCAAACGTGTGGATCCGTTGCCACCGCGGGCCCAAGGCGGCTCACCAATTTGCACCAACATTTCTGTGACTGCAAACAAGCCCACCATCACCAAAATAGGTTTAACGCCATCGAGCAAGTCTTCTGAGCCAAACGTAAAGCGCTGAACACCCGACACAGGGTCGCTGCCAATGAAGGCAATCATCAAACCCATGCAAGCCGCGATCAAGCCTCGAAGCAGTGAGCCGCCAGACAAGCCTGCAATCACAGACAAGCCCAAAATACCCAAAGAGAAATAAGCAGCAGGAGTGAATGCCAGCGCCAGTTGGGCCAAGCTTTCTGTGCAAAGCACCAACACCACCAAACCAAACAAGCCACCGTACAGCCCAGACATCAAAGAAATGCCCAAGGCCTCACCGGCTTGACCGCGCTTGGCCATTTCATTGCCATCAATGACCGTGGCAGAGGCCGAATTGGTGCCAGGTGTTCGAATCAAAATAGCGGGAATCGAGCCGCCATACTCAGCGCCGACATACACACTGGCCAGCAGCACCAAGGCATTGGTGGCTTCCATGCCAACCGTAAAGGGCAAGAGCAACGCCATGGCAATCGAAGGTGAAATACCAGGCAGTGCGCCACCAAAGATGCCCCATAAAACGCCTGCAAACGCACACAAGATAACCCAACCCGATGTCAGGTTGGAAAGTGCCAACAAAAAACTGTCCATGTTTTACTTTCCAATCCACTGAGACCACATGCCCGTTGGCAAGCGAATTTCTAACGCGTAATCAAATGACAGCCAAAGCATTGGTCCTGTGATAAGCGCACACCACAACAAGGTCTTGAATTGGCGTGCACCCCCAAAATAAGCCACGGCAGCCACCAACGCACCGATGGACAAGACAAAGCCAAAGACGGTCACCATGAGCAAATAGACGGACAACAAAGCGAGCAAGCCCACGGCCTTCCAATGCGGATGTTCGCTGCCGCCTGGTTCGGGGGCTTCTTCTGCTTCTTCAGACACCCTGGCTTGCGAGGGGACCCACGATTTCAAAAACAACAAGGCAGCAGCCGCAAACAAAAGCACGCCAATGGCAATGGGCACACCCGTGACGCCCACAGCATCGGCCAACAAACTGTCTTCAATCAAACTGGCTTGATATACATAGATGGCCGCCACAGCCATGCCCAACAAACCCGTGAGGCGATCACGTTGGGCTGTATTCATTTGAGCAGGCCCATTTCTTTGAAGTCATTTGCCGTTTCTTGCGCCACTTCTTGAATGAATTTGCGTGCGTCTTCACGGCCCAACAGCATGGGTGTGAGATGGTCTTTGGTGTATTCGACTTTGTAAGCAGGCAACTCCAGCACTTTGCGTGCTGCGTCTTCCCAAATCTTGGCGACATTGTCCGGCACGCCTTTGGGACTGGCCAAGCCTCTGAATTTGCGAATCACCACGTTGTAGCCTTGCTCTTTGGCAGTTGGCAATTGCGGCAATCCCGCCAAGCGCTTTTCAGACAAGGTGGCCAACAAGCGAACTTTGCCGGCTTCCAATTGGCCTTGCAATTCTTGAATTTCACCAATGCCAATGTCGTAGGTGCCATTCAGCACGCCAATCATTTGATCGCCGCCGCCTTCATGGCTGACGATGGGCACTTTAACGCCTGCAGCACGCGCCAACTTTTCCATGCCAATGCGCTCGAGTGACGCGGGGTTGGATGCGCCCCAACGTGATTTGCCTGGGTTGGCTTTGGCATGTGCCATCACATCTTGCAAAGATTTGAACGGCGAGTCTGCACGCGTAAAGATCACTTCTGGGTCGATGAAGACAATCAACATGGGATCCAAGCCGTCATACCCAACAGAAGGCTTGGACAACAGTGTGGTCTGAATGTAGGTTGGCGTTGTGCCATAAAACATCGAACCATCGGTTGGCCCTTTGGCCACATGCGCCACTGCTTTGGCGCCACTGCCACCGCGAATGTTTTCAACCGCCAAATTTGTTTTCAGGATGGGCGTGATGTACTTGGACAAGTCACGCAAAAACACATCGGTGCCGCCCCCTGGGCTGGAGTGCGTCACCAAGGTCACCCGATTGACGGGATACGCCTGCGTGGTTTGTGCCACAGCGCTGCTGAGGCCAACAAAGGCCATGCCCAAAGCCAAGACGCTTTTCAAAACAAATGTACGCTTCATGTGTGTCTCCATTTTGTGAAAAAAAATCCCGAGGCTTGCACCTTCGGGATTGGGTTCTTACCTGCTTACTGGGTCAAACTTTGCAGCAAAGCTTTCAAATCTTTTTGCGCCGCCAAACTCATGCACAAGTTCCAAGCTTCTTCTGTTTTGGCAGCACCCAAAATAGGCGTGCTTTGATCAACAAACTTGGCCTTGAGTTGCTCATTGCTCATGGGTTTTTCCAAACTGCCAATGGCGCGCTCGATGTAGATGTGGTGCTTTTGGCCATCGGTGGTTTCCAAGGTCACGTCCACAGAGGCTTCGTGAATGCTGCGGTCCACAATCAATTCAACTTTGTCGCGCACGCCAATCACCAAGGGTGAGCGCACCACGTCGTCTGCGTATTCGTGCTCGCCGGCGCGGCCATAAATAAGCGCCACAGCGCAAGAATGGAACACGCTGAACTTGGCCAACAAACCATCGGTTGGTGTTTTCTTGCCCGTGAGTTCTTGCACCAAAGGATGTGCCTTCAAAGTGACTTTGGCCACCTGCTCGGGCTTCAAGTTGTGCTTCTCACGCAACTGCACGCAGGCATCGATGGCGGGGTGAATCACAATGCCGCAAGCAAATGGTTTGTAGGTGTTGAGTTCAATTTCCCAAGATGTACCCAAGTTCTCGGTGACTTCTTTCCAATCGGTTTTGTCAGAGAAAACTTGCATCAAACCACGTGGCGCTTCTAGCGCGCGGGGTGAAGCGGTGTAACCGTGTTTGGCCATCAGCGCCGACATCAAGCCCACCTTGGCAGCGCCACCTGGATGGAAGGGCTTGGTCATGGTGCCAAACTGTTCACGCAGGCCCACTGGTTGTGATGCAGCAATGCCCAATGCCATTTGCGTTTGCTTGGCGTTCAAGCCCAACAGACGTGAGCAGGCAGCAGCACTGCCCAACATGCCCGTAGAGCCGGTGATGTGCCAGCCGCGGTCGTAGTGGTTGGGGTACACCGCATTGCCCACTCGGCAAGACACTTCCACACCAATGACCAAAGCGTCGATCAATTGACGGCCCGTCGCACCCAGGTGCTCACCCAAAGCCAAGATGGCCGAGGCCACAGGACCGGCAGGGTGAATGATGGTTTTGAGATGCGTGTCATCAAAGTCAAAGGTGTGCGAGCTGATGCCATTGAGCAAGGCGGCATTGGCCATGTCAACGCGGTCACTGCGGCCCAACACAGAAGCTTGCGCAGAGGGGGCCAGCTCTTTCACGGCGCCCAAAGCGGCCTCGATGGTTTCATGGGTGCTGGGGCCCACAGCGCAGCCTGCCCAATTAGCGAAGGTGCGATGGGCTTGAGCTTCAACAGCATCCGACCAGCCTTTGGAAGGATGTGTGGCCACAAATTCGGCCAGCAGCTGGGTAATGGCGGGTGCGTTGGCGTCTGCAACAACAGTGGTATTTCGAGCGGTCATGTCAAAACGGGCATTTAGCCTAAAAAAATTGAGTCAAATGGAGCGCAGATCATAGGTGAATCGCAGATTTTTCACAGACGCGCTCACAGATAGAGGACACAAAACAGCCTAATGCGCACAAAATCGCTTGAGTTTTTCTCACATTTCACATTTCCAAAAGCCTTGAAGGTCGTGCGGCCTAATTCATCTGTCTCATTGACCCATGTCAGCCACAGGAAAAGCGGCTCGGTTTAAACTTGGGACATTCCTACCGATGGCTGCCAAGCACTGCTTCTGCGCCCTGCATATGACCACTTCTTCTACGCCCGAAAATCTGCAACCGATCCCCATTGATCAGGTGATGCCGCATCGCAAAATCATCCGTGAGTGGTTGTTGCCTTTGTCGCACCGCTCCACATGGCGCGCGTTTGTGTTGCTGGCCTTTGACACTGCCTTGTTCGTGACCTTGGTCGCCGGAACTGTGGCGTTTGAAGCCATCTGGGCCAAACTCCTGTGCGGTTTGGCCGCGGGTTTTGTCATTGGCCGCTTGTTCATCATTGGCCATGACGCTTGTCACCAAAGTTTGACGCCGCATCGCGAGCTGAACAAGTGGATTGGCCGATATGCCTTTTTGTATTCGCTCACGCCTTACAGCCTGTGGGACACAGGACACAACGTGGTGCACCATGGCTACACCAATCTAAAAGGTGTCGACTTTGTGTGGACACCGCTTACAGCCGAAGAGTTTGCGGCACTGGGACCTGCCCAACGTTTGCTCCAACGCCTCTATCGCAGTGGCTGGGCGCCAGGCCTTTACTACCTTATTGAAATTTGGTGGAAGCGTGAATTCTTTCCCAACAAAACGCACATGCCCACACGCCGTCCGATCTTTTTCAAAGACAGCATGCTGGTCAGTGTGTTTGGTCTTTTGTGGGTGGCCGTGATGACGTATGCCGCCATGGCCACAGATCAATCCGTGGCTTTGACTTTGGTCATGGGCGTCTTGGTGCCATTCTTTTTCTGGAACACCATGATCGGTTTTGTGGTCTATGTTCACCACACGCACGTGCGCGTGTCTTGGCACAATGAAAAAGCCGCATGGACCAAGGCTCAGCCTTTCGTGTCAACCACTGTGCACCTAACCTTCCCCATGAAAATTGGCAACATGGTGCACCACATCATGGAGCACACCGCACACCACGTGGACATGAGCATTCCCTTGTATCGCCTCAAACAAGCGCAAGCCAAGTTAGAAGAAATGCTGCCGGGTCGCATCATTGTGCAGCCCTTCTCTTGGAACTGGTATTTCAAAACAGCCCAAGCATGCAAGCTGTACGACTTCTCACGCGAATGCTGGACCGATTTCAAAGGTCAGATGACCAGCCCCGTGCGCGGCAACTTGCCAGCCAAAACTTAAGCGCTTCATTGCCGAGCACTGCCTCGGCTAAGCAAAAGGCCGCAATTTTTGCGGCCTTTTTTGATGGGTGAAAATTTTATTCAGAGCGCACGTTGGGTCAAAATCTCAAGCGCGGGCAGGGTCTTGCCCTCCAGCATTTCTAAAAATGCACCACCCCCCGTAGAGATGTAGCCCACTTGTTTTTCAATGCCGTATTTGGCAATGGCCGCCAATGTGTCGCCACCGCCAGCAATGCTAAATGCCTTTGAATCTGCAATTGCGTGCGCAATGACGCGTGTGCCGTTTTCAAACGCTGCAAATTCAAACACGCCCACCGGGCCGTTCCAAACAATGGTGCCAGAGGCTTTGAGTTGCGCCGCCAATTTAGCGGCAGTCTCGGGGCCAATGTCCAAAATCAAATCGTCATCGGCCACGTCCGCCGCCTGCTTCACGGTGGCCACTGCGTCGGCAGAAAAAGTTTTGGCCGTGACCACATCCGTCGGAATGGGCACCTCCGCACCGCGTGCCTTCATGATGTCGATGACGGCTTTGGCTTCACTGACCAAATCGGGCTCGGCCAAGCTCTTGCCAATCTTTAATCCTGCAGCCAGCATGAAAGTGTTGGCAATGCCGCCGCCCACAATCAACTGGTCGACCTTGTCTGCTAGGCTCTTCAAGATGGTGAGCTTGGTGGACACTTTGCTGCCGGCCACAATGGCCGCCAAGGGGCGCGCCGGTTGTGCCAAAGCTTTGGTGATGGCGTCAATTTCTGCAGCCAACAAAGGGCCAGCGCACGCCACCTTGGCATATTCAGCGATGCCGTAAGTTGTGCCCTCTGCACGGTGTGCGGTGCCAAATGCATCGTTCACAAAAATGTCGCAGAGCGCGGCCATTTTCTTGGCCAACTCGGGGTTGTTCTTTTTCTCGCCCTTGTTGACACGGCAGTTTTCAAGCAACACCACCTGACCTGGCGCAACATCAACACCCTCAACCCAGTTGGCCTTTAAGGCCACATCACGACCGAGCAATTCTGCCAAGCGTTTGGCCACAGGTGCCAATGAATCTTCGGGCTTGAACTCACCTTCTGTTGGACGGCCCAAATGGCTGGTGACCATGACCGCGGCGCCAGAGTCCAACGCCATTTGAATGCAAGGAACAGATGCACGCACGCGGGTGTCTTCTGTGATGTCGCCCGAATCGTTTTGCGGCACATTCAAATCTGCGCGGATGAAGACACGTTGGCCTTTGACTTTGCCTTGTTGGCACAAATCGGAAAAACGAATGACGTTCATGAAGATTCTCTTAATTAAATGGAAAGCGAAGCCGCGATGGGACTCCGTCAATAAACAGAATTTTAGTCTGGCAAGCTTGCGCAAACTTACCTACCGCGTTCGTTACCAACCTGCCGAATTACCAACCTATCAGCAAATGCAAAGGCAGATAGGCCAGCATGCCCGCCACAATGGTCAGGAGCACATTGCGTCGCCAAAAATAAACCGCTGCACCCACTGCTGCCCCCATCCATCGCGCGTCCATCCAGGTGTTTAAAAACTGGCCTTGTTGCATCAAGATTTCGGGCAAGACCACAGCGGCCATGGCTGCTATGGGCGCATATTGCAGGCCGCGCTGCGCCCAATCTGGCAAGGTCCATTCTTCACTAGAAAAGAAAAAGAAACTGCGCGTGAGAATGGTGACACCCGTCAAGCCCACAATCACAGCCAAGGTCCAGATGTCGGTGCCTTCAAAAAAACTCATGCGGTTTGTCCTTCGCGTTTGGCTTGAAAACGCTCAAGCGACATGCTCAGCAACACAGCCACACCGATGGCCAGCACAATGTTCAACTTCAAGGGCAGGTGATAGGCCATGATGGCCGTTGCTGCAGCCACGCCTGCCGCAAAAATACGCATTCGCGTACTGGCCAATGAACACAAAATACCCACCAAACACAAGGTGCCCGCAAAACCCAGGCCCCAAGATGTGGGAATGATGTTGGCCAAAAAGATGCCGAAGAAACTGGCCACCATCCAACTCACCCACACGATGCATGTGTTCCCGGCCAAAGAAGCCGCTTGTGTCATTTGTTCTGCAGGTTTGTCACTCGGTTTGGTAAATCGGCGGGTGAACAACACATAGCTGATGTCCGTGGTGAGATAGCCGTGCACCATTCGTTCTAGGCGTGGCAAATGCATCAGGTACGGACGCAAATGCAAGCTGAACACCATGAAGCGCAAATTGACGCAAAAGCCCGTGGCCAAAATAATCCAGACGGGTGCGCCCACCACGATCAAAGGCAAGGCGGCCAACTGCGAACTGCCCGCATACACAAAGAGTGTCATGGCAATGGCTTCGAACACGCTCATGCCCGAGTTGACCATGGCCACGCCTGTCATCAAGCCCCAAGCTGCGACCCCTGGTGCTTGGGGTGCCAAATCGCGCAGGCCTTCCATGAAGGCGGGGTGCCGGTAATTTTCAGCTTTGAAAAACATCGCCCACCGTGCCCTTGAAATGGCGAACAAAATCTGCCGCCGATTGGCGCTTGCCACCGGGTTTTTGCAATTGCGTGAGGCACAAAACGCCTTCGCCACAAGCCACTTGCAAACCAGATTCGTTGACAGCCAGCAAGGTACCAGGCTTTGTATCGCGCGCTTTGAAGTGCGGGTCTGTCAGCACTTGTGCCTGCCACACTTTGACCAACTCACCGGCCATCTGAGCTGTCATGCCTGGGAAAGGATCGAAGGCACGGATACGTTGCGATAAGAGTTGGGCGCTCAAAGTCCAATCGATGGCAGCTTCGGTTTTTTCAATTTTGTGCGCGTAAGTGACGCCTTCGGTGGGCTGTTTCACGGGCCTGAAATGGCCCACTTGCGTCAATGCTTTGACAATCAAATCAGCGCCCATGTCAGCCAGCTTGTCATGCAAAGTGGCCGTGGTGTCTAGCGCCAAAATGGGCAGTGTTTCTTCTAGCAACATGTCGCCAGTGTCTAGGCCCGCATCCATCTGCATGATGGTGACGCCTGTTAGGGCATCACCCGATTCAATGGCGCGGTGAATCGGCGCCGCACCACGCCAGCGTGGCAACAAGGACGCGTGAATGTTCAAACAACCGAACTGGGGTGCATCGAGCACCCATTGCGGCAAGATCAAACCGTAAGCTGCAACCACCATCACATCGGCTTGCGCCTGTGCAATGAAAGCCTGTGCAGCAGCTGCTTCGTCAGGGTACTTGCCATCGAGCTTTAAGCTGTGCGGCTGCACCACCGTCAAGTTGTGTTCAACCGCGTATTGCTTCACAGCAGATGCTTGCAATTTCATGCCGCGTCCGGCTGGCCTGTCGGGTTGTGTAAACACCCCAACGATGTCGTGACCTGCCGCGTGCAAAGCGGCCAATGCGCTGCGGGCAAATTCAGGAGTGCCCGCAAAAATCACGCGCATGTAAATACTTTCTTTGACAACTGATTTTGAAAAGCGCGGTCAAGCGTCTTCGCGCTTCGCTTTGAGCAATTTGGTTTTGATGCGATTGCGCTTTAAAGGGGACAAGTATTCCACAAAGACCTTGCCCATCAAATGGTCCAATTCATGCTGCATGCAGACCGCTAACATGCCTTCAGCGTCAATTTCACGAACCTTGCCGTGTTCATCTGCGGCTTTCAACTTCACTGCCACCGAACGCTCTACACCGTCGTAGATACCTGGCACCGACAAACACCCTTCTTCACCTTTCACACGCTCCTCGCTGGCCCATGTGATTTCAGGGTTGATCAGCACCAGCGGTTGATTGCGCTCTTCGGAGGTGTCGATCACCACCACGCGCTGATGCACATTGATTTGGGTGGCCGCCAGGCCAATGCCCTGCGCGTCGTACATGGTTTCCGTCATGTCGGCTACCAATGCACGAAGTGCGTCATCAAATTGTGTGACGGGTTTGGCCACCGTGTGCAAACGGGGGTCGGGATAGCAAAGGATGTTTAAAAGAGCCATGGTGATTTCGATTCAGCAATACCTCTATTTTCGCTAATTTGAAGAAGCCTTGTCCAACACAGCGGTTGATTCTCACAATGATTTCTTCATTGGGTCTCGTTTCAGAGGAAAAAGCATGGTTTTTACGCGTGAAAGTCTTCAAGCTTGGTTGCGCCTTAGCCTCACGCCTGGCGTTGGCAACATCTCTGCCCGTGCGTTGCTCAAGGCCTTTGGCTTGCCCGAGCATATTTTTCAAAGCAGCGCCAGCGAATTGACGGCATTTGTCAGCCCGGCCATGTGCCAACAGCTTCTCACTCGGCCCCGTGAGCTAGACGAGGCAGTCGAAACCACTTGGGCGTGGTTGAACACATCGGCTATGGCTCGCAAGTCATCACATGGCGCCAGCATCGGTTCCGGTTCTTGTATCGATATCGGCAAAAGACTCATCACGCTGGCCGACGCAGACTACCCCAGCCCCCTCTTGCTCGCGCCCGATCCACCTTGTCTTTTGTACGCTTTGGGGCAAACACAGCACCTGCAACAATTAAGTCCGCCACCCTTGCATGCACCATCTGCCATGGCCATTGTGGGCAGTCGCAACCCCACACCGCAAGGCATTCTGAACGCACACAGCTTTGCCTTGACTTTGTCACAAGCAGGTTTAACGGTGGTCTCTGGCATGGCCTTAGGTGTCGACACGGCAGCTCATCAAGGCGCACTTGAAGGAGGCACCTCCAACAATCCGCTTCACACGGTGGCCGTGGTCGGCACCGGCCTAGACCGTGTTTATCCGCATCAAAACCATGCACTGGCGCAACAAATTGCAATGCATGGCTTGCTGCTCAGTGAGTACCCGCTCAACACGCCGCCCATCACCGCCAACTTTCCCAAACGCAATCGGCTCATCGCAGGCTTGTCGCAAGGCTGCTTGGTGGTAGAAGCAGCCACTCGCTCGGGCTCGCTGATTACGGCCAAGCAAGCCGTTGACATGGGCAAAGAGGTGTTTGCCATCCCTGGCTCCATCCACACCACGGTGGCCAAAGGATGTCACGACCTCATCAAACAAGGCGCCAAGTTGGTCGACTGTGCCCAAGACATCTTGGAAGAGATGAAAAATTTGCCCGTTCGCACATTTGCGCTTGAAAGCCAAAATGCCAACACGCAAAGCGTTCAGCCAATGGAAGGCCGCGCGCACGACATTACTCAACATTTAGGACACGAGCCCATCGGGCTAGACGAGCTTCAAAGGCGATGCGGCTTAAGCACCTCGCACTTGCAAGCCGAATTATTTCAAATGGAAATGTCCGGCAACCTAGGCAGGCTGCCGGGCGGCCTTTACCAACAACTCAGCAGACGAGGCACACGTTAAAAAGGTCTGCCTGTCTGGCGGTTTAGACCACTGCGCCAGAGTTTGGATCGTCTGGGTCTTCGTCTTTTTTAGGCGCCGCCTTGATCAGGTCTTCACGTTGAATACCCAACCACATGGCAATGGCCGCGGCCACAAACACCGACGAATAAATACCGAACAAAATACCGATGGTCAGGGCCATGGCAAAGTAATGCAAGGTCTCACCACCAAACAACAACATTGACAGCACCATGATTTGCGTCGAACCGTGCGTGATGATGGTTCGGCTGATGGTTGAAGTAATGGCGTTGTCGATAATTTCAATCGTGTTCATCTTGCGATAGCGACGGAAGTTCTCGCGAATTCGGTCAAAAATCACCACCGATTCATTTACCGAATAACCCAATACCGCCAACACGGCCGCCAACACGGCCAATGAGAACTCCCACTGGAAGAAGGCAAAGAATCCCAAGATGATGATGACGTCATGCAAGTTGGCAATGATAGCCGCTACCGAGAATTTCCACTCGAAGCGCACCGCCAAATAAAGCATGATGCCAATCACCACAAAAGCCAAAGCCTTGAGGCCGTCTGTTGCCAACTCTTCACCCACTTGCGGTCCGACAAACTCTGTGCGGCGCAAGGTAGCTTCAGCGTTCTGGGCTTTCAAAGCCTCCATCAGTTTGTCACTTTGCTGTGCCGAACTGACACCCTTTTGTGCAGGCAAACGAATCATCACATCGCGTGCTGTACCGAAGTTTTGAACTTGTACTTCGGCATACCCCAAGCTTGAAACGACGCTGCGAACTTTGGTCAAATCAGCGGGTTGGCTGTAGCTTACTTCCATCACGGTGCCACCGGTGAACTCCACCGACAAGTGCAAGCCGCGACTGAACAAAAAGAAGACGGCCAACAAGAACGTAGCAAGCGAGATCACGTTGAAGATCAACGCGTGCCTCATGAAGGGGATGTCTTTGCGGATTTTGAAAAATTCCATGATGCTGCTCCGCTTTATGCTTTGTCTTCAGTGGTGGCCGGTACTTTGGCACTTTCAGGGCGCCACACTGTACCAATCGACACTGACTTGAGTTTCTTTTGGCGTCCATACCAAAGGTTGACCAAGCCGCGTGAGAAAAACACAGCGGAGAACATGCTGGTCAAAATGCCCAAGCAATGCACCACCGCAAAACCACGCACAGGGCCAGAGCCAAACGCCAGCAAAGCAACGCCGGCAATCAGGGTGGTGATGTTGGAGTCCAAGATAGTGGCCCACGCACGGTCGTAACCGGCGTGAATCGCAGCTTGTGGGGACGCGCCCAATCGCAATTCTTCGCGCACACGCTCGTTAATCAAGACGTTGGAGTCAATCGCCATGCCCAAAGCCAATGCCATCGCAGCCATACCTGGCAAAGTCAGTGTGGCTTGCAACATCGAGAGTGCCGCCACCAACAGCAACAAATTGACGCCCAATGCAATGCTTGAGAAAAGACCAAACGCCATGTAATAAATACACATGAAGGCAACGATGACCAGGAAGCCCCACGTCACGCTGTTGAAGCCCTTGGCAATGTTTTCTGCACCCAGGCTGGGGCCAATGGTGCGTTCTTCAATGATTTCCATGGGCGCGGCCAATGAGCCTGCACGCAACAGCAAAGCAGTGTCGTTGGCTTCTGTGGTGGTCATGCGGCCAGAAATTTGCACGCGGCCGCCGCCAATCTCAGTTCGAATGACGGGCGCCGTGACCACTTCGCCTTTGCCTTTTTCAAACAGCAAAATGGCCATGCGCTTGCCAACGTTTTCACGTGTGACATCTTTGAAAATGCGCGCGCCTTTGCCATCAAGTGACAAGTTCACCACGGGCTCTTGTGTTTGGCTGTCAAAGCCGGGCTGCGCATCCGTCAGGTTGTCGCCCGTCAAAATCACTTGCTTCTTCACAATCACGGGCTGGCCGTTGCGCTCTAAATATCGCTCAGAGCCAAAGGGCACCATGCCATTGGTTTGCTCGGCAGACCGCGCTTCGCTGCTTTCATCAACCAAGCGTACTTCCAATGTGGCTGTGCGGCCCAAGATGTCTTTGGCCTTGGCCGTGTCTTGCACGCCAGGCAACTGCACCACAATGCGGTCTAAGCCTTGTTGCTGAATGACAGGTTCAGCCACGCCCAATTCGTTGATGCGATTGTGCAGCGTGGTGATGTTTTGTTTGAGGGCTTGCTCTTGAACACGGCGCGCTGCCTCAGGTTTGACGCTGGCTGTGATTTTGAACTCTGTGCCCTCTGCGGCCTCCACAATTTGGAGGTCGGTAAATTGATCTGCCAACAAGCGTTTGGCCGCGGCCAATTGCGCTTGATCACGAATGCGCACTTCAATGTTGCTGCCATTGCGTGCAATGCCACCGTGTCGAACATCTTTTTCGCGCAAGGCGGTGCGAATGTCAGCGGCCAACGAATCAATTTTTTGCGACAGCGCCGCCTTCATGTCGACCTGCAACATAAAGTGCACACCACCGCGCAAGTCCAAGCCCAAATACATGGGCGCAGCATGCAAAGCCGTCAACCATTCGGGCGAGCGCGACAACAAATTCAAGGCCACCACATAGCCATTGTCAGAGCCCTCTGGAATGAGCGCTTTTTGAATGGCGTCTTTGGCTTTGAGCTGTTGCTCGGTGGTTTCAAAACGCGCCTTGATGGAATTGCCTTCCAGTGCCACGGCCGATGGCAACACATTGGCTGCCTTCAGTGCGTCTTCCACACGGGACATGGTGGCGGTGTCCACCTTGGCACTCATCTTAGAAGATGAGACCTGCACCGCCGGTGCTTCACCAAAAAAGTTAGGCAAGGTGTAGACCACGCCTAACAACAAAGCGATCACGATGATCGCAAATTTCCACACCGGATAACGGTTCATGATGGCAGCCGCTTCAAAGAAGAAAAAAAGAGCACTGCGCTAACCCAAACCAAGGCTTGGGTCTTTTGCGCAATTACTTGATCGTGCCTTTTGGCAAAACTTGAACCACAGCAGAACGCTGCATTTGAACTTCTACACCACTGGCCAGCTCGATGCTCAAGAAGCTGTCGCCCAATTTGCTGACCTTGCCCAAGAAACCACCCGCAGTGATGATTTCGTCGCCCTTGGCCAACGCATCAATCATGGCCTTGTGCTCTTTTTGCTTTTTCATTTGGGGGCGAATCATGACGAAATACAACACCACAAACATCAAGAGCAAGGGCAACATGCTCATCAAAGAGGATTGCATATCGCCACCGGCGGCAGCGGCTGGGGCGGTTTGGGCAAAAGCGGATGAAATGAACATCAAGGAACTCCACGAATAAATTTAAGTAATGACCCCAAATTTGGCTTACAACCGCCTTTGGAAGGCAACCGCTGATTGTATGCGGGGCTATGATGGCATCCAAAGACCTTGTCTAACTCGGGAGACGACCTTGGCCAGCCATTCTCATGACCACGATCACGACCATTCCAGCTTGAGCGAAATGGACGTCAGGGTGCGTGCCCTGGAAACTTTGCTTACCCAAAAAGGCTACATCGACCCCTTGGCCATTGACCGCATCATCGAGACCTACGAAACCGAAGTGGGCCCTCACAATGGCGCACAAGTGGTAGCAAAAGCCTGGGCCGAGCCAGAATTCAAAGCTTGGTTGCTTCAAGATGCCACGGCGGCCATTGCCTCTTTGGGCTTTACGGGCCGCCAAGGCGAGCACATGGTGGCCGTGGAAAACACCCCCGAACAGCACAACATGGTGGTCTGCACTCTTTGCAGTTGCTACCCTTGGCCGGTTTTGGGCCTGCCGCCTGTTTGGTACAAAAGCGCCGCTTACCGTTCACGCGCTGTGCTTGAACCCCGCAAAGTCTTGGCCGACTTTGGCGTGGCGCTGCCGGAAAGCACACGCATTCGCGTTTGGGACTCCACCGCTGAAGTGCGCTACTTGGTCTTGCCCAAGCGCCCAGACGGCACTGATCACTTGTCGCAAACCGAACTGGCAGGCTTGGTCACGCGTGACGCCATGATTGGGACGGCCCTGGTATGAACGGTGTGCACGACATGGGCGGCCAACAAGGGTTTGGCCCTGTTCAATTAGAGGCTCACGAACCCTTGTTTCATGCCCCCTGGGAAAGTCGCGCCATGGCCGTCACGGTGGCCATGGGCGCCAGTGGCCAATGGAACATTGACCTCAGCCGCTCGGCGCGCGAGTCATTGCCGCCGGCCATCTACTTGTCTAGCACTTATTACGAAATTTGGATTCGCGCCCTTGAAAAACTCATGCTGGAACGCGGCATGGTGACACCCGCAGAGCTTGCCAGCGGACAAATGAGCGCCCCACCGGCCCCAGTGAACAGAGTTCTCACGCGTAAAACTGTAGATGCCGCACTGAAAGCCGGCAGTCCCACAGAACGCCCCATCGATCAGCCTGCCCTGTTTAAAGTTGGCCAGCAAGTTCGTGCGCGCAACATGCACCCTCAAGGCCACACCCGATTGCCGCGTTATGTGCGCGGCCATGTGGGCACCATTGTGCGTGTGCATGGCGGCCATGTCTTTCCTGATGGGCATACCTTGCGCGCCACGCCGCCCTTTAATGTGCCTGTTGAATGGCTCTACACGGTGGTATTCGATGGCACCACACTTTGGGGTGAAAACAGCGACCCCACTGTAGAAGTGACCGTGGATGCATGGGAATCTTATTTAGAAGCGGTGGCCTGAAGTCCTAGGAATCACAAGCATGCAGAACACACGACTCACCCTCGAAGAGATTGCCCAACACTGCGGCGGGCACATGCCACTGCCCGTGCAAGAGGCCCATGGCGCCGTCTTTTCAGAACCTTGGCAAGCACATGCGTTTGCCATGACCCTGCAATTGCACGAAAAAGGCCTGTTCACTTGGCCCGAATGGGCGGCAACTCTGACGCAAGAAATTCGCGATGCGCAAGTTGCGGGCGATACAGACACAGGCACCACCTATTACACCCATTGGCTCAATGCTTTAGAGGCCTTGGTATTGGCCAAACAATTGGGCACCGCAGATCAAATTCACGCACTTGAACATGCTTGGGAAGATGCCGCCGCGCGCACGCCACACGGACAACCCATTGTTTTAGACCTGTGAAATTTCCTTTTTTTCCTGTTGCAGCCCTCATGGGCAGTTTGATCACGCTGTGTGCTGGCACTTCGTTGGCCAAAAGTTTGTTTCCTTTTGTAGGCGCGGAAGGCACCACCACTTACCGCCTGATTTTTTCGACGCTCTTGCTGATGGCCTTTTGGCGACCTTGGCGCCGCGCTTGGACTTGGGCAGACGCACCGCCGCTGGTGATGTTTGGCGCCACGCTGGGCATCATGAACTTGCTGTTTTACAGCGCGATCAAAACAGTGCCCTTTGGCTTGGCCATCGCCATTGAATTCACCGGCCCCTTGGCGGTCGCTTTGTGGTCTTCCAAAAAGCCGCTCGATTTTGTGTGGATTGTTTTGGCCGTGGCGGGCATGGGATTGATCTTACCGTTGGGGCAACAATTGGGGGTAGATGGTGCAGCGGCACTTGACCCTGTTGGCATTGCCTTCGCCTTGGGTGCCGGGGTTTGTTGGGCTCTTTACATCGTGATCGGTCAGCGCGTGGCCGATCGCATTGGCGCTTTTGCCACGCCCATGGGTATGTTGGTCGCAGCCATGGTTGTGACGCCCTTTGGCATTAGCGTGGCCGGCACTTCTTTGTTGAATGTGGAATGGATGCTCATTGGCTTGGGCATTGCCTTGCTGTCTAGCGCCATCCCCTACAGTTTAGAAATGTATTCACTCAAACATTTGCCCAAGCAAACCTTCAGCATCTTGCTCAGTCTTGAGCCTGCTGTGGGTGCGTTGGCTGGATGGCTGGTGCTGTCAGAGCAACTGAGCACTCAACAAGTGAGTGCCATTGCTTTGATCATGGCCGCCTCCATGGGAAGCGCCATGACCGCCGGTCAGCGTCAAACAGCCGACTAGCGTCTCGAATTAAATATCGATGTTGCCTGCGCGCAGCGCGTTGCTCTCAATAAAGTTGCGACGTGGTTCCACCTCGTCGCCCATCAGCATGGTGAACACGCGGTCGGCTTCAATGGCGTCGTCAATTTGCACACGCAGCAAACGGCGCACGGTGGGGTCCATGGTGGTTTCCCAAAGCTGAGCGGGGTTCATTTCGCCCAAGCCTTTGTAACGCTGACGGCTGGTGGTGCGCTCGGCTTCACCAATGAGCCAATGCATGGCTTGACGGAAGTCGTTGGTCTTTTCTTCTTTTTGCTTGTCGCCTTCACCGCGCATGACCTTGGCGCCTTCGCCGAGCAAACCACGGAAGGTATTGGCCGCTTCGGCCAATGCGGCATAGTCGGCACCGTGCACAAAGTCTTGTGTGATGACGCTGCTCTTGATGTTGCCGTGGTGGCGGCGGCTGATGCGGAGCAATGGTTTGTCGGTGCGCGCGTCAAACTCTGCCGTCACTTCGGCAGGGACGCCGGTGGTGTTGAGTTCGCGAAGCTTGGCTTGCAATGCAGGCGCACATTCGGCGGCGTTGTCGAGGTTGTCGAGGTTGAGGGCCACACCATCGGCAATGGCGCGCAAAGCTTCGGCATCCATAAAGTTGGACAAGCGGTGAATGACGGCTTCGGCCACTTGGTGCTTGCGCGCCAAAGACTCGAGTGTGTCGCCACTCAGCACTTGCGGTGAGGCTCCGCCGGTGGCAATGCTGGCGTCTTTCAAAGCGATGCGGAGTAAGAAACCATCGAGTGCGGGCGCATCCTTCAAATACAACTCTTCTTTGCCAGCCTTCACTTTGTAGAGCGGTGGCTGCGCAATGTAAATGTGGCCGCGCTCGACCAAGTCGGGCATCTGACGGTAGAAGAAGGTGAGCAACAAGGTGCGAATGTGCGCGCCGTCCACGTCGGCATCGGTCATGATGATGATGCGGTGGTAGCGCAGCTTGTCGACGTTGAAGTCGTCGGTGCCGCTCTTGCCTGAGTCGGCCGTGACTTTGCCAATGCCGGTACCGAGTGCTGTGATGAGTGTGACGATTTCGTTGCTGGTCAGCAATTTTTCGTAGCGTGCTTTTTCAACGTTCAAGATCTTGCCGCGCAGTGGCAAGATGGCTTGGAATTTGCGATCACGGCCCTGCTTGGCAGAACCACCGGCGGAGTCGCCCTCCACGATGTAGATTTCGCAAAGCGCTGGATCTTTTTCTTGGCAGTCGGCCAATTTGCCTGGCAAGCCCATGCCATCGAGCACACCTTTGCGGCGTGTCATTTCGCGGGCTTTGCGTGCTGCTTCACGGGCACGTGCTGCTTCCACAATTTTGCCGCACAAAATTTTGGCATCGTTGGGGCGCTCTTCTAAAAAGTCGCCCAGGGCTTTGGCCACGATGTCTTCTACCGGAGCGCGCACTTCGCTGGACACCAACTTGTCTTTGGTCTGGCTAGAGAACTTAGGCTCGGGCACTTTGACGCTGAGCACGCAGCACAAGCCTTCTCGCATGTCGTCGCCACTGACTTCGACTTTTTGCTTCTTGGCAATTTCGTTTTTCTCGATGTACTTGCCAATGACACGCGTCATGGCGGCGCGCAAACCTGTGAGGTGAGTGCCGCCGTCACGTTGTGGAATGTTGTTGGTGAAGCACAAAACGCTTTCGTTGTAACCATCGTTCCACTGCATGGCCACTTCGACGCCAATGCTGGTGCCAGGAATGCCGCCATAAGAGTCGGCAGGACGCTCGCCCATGGCGATGAACGCGTTGGGGTGCAATACTTTTTTGTTGGCATTGATGAAGTCCACAAAGCCCTTGACGCCACCGGCGCCAGAGAAATCGTCTTCTTTGCCGTTGCGTTCGTCTTTGAGGCGAATGCGCACACCGTTGTTCAAGAAGCTGAGTTCGCGCAAACGCTTGGCCAGAATTTCGTAATGGAAATCGTGGTTTTGCGTGAAGATGTCGGTGTCGGGCAAGAAATGAACTTCAGTGCCTCGTTTTTCTGTGGCGCCCGTGATTTTCATGGGCGACACTTCGACGCCGTCGACCATTTCGAGCAAACGGTTTTGCACAAAGCCTTTGGCAAATTCAATTTGATGCACTTTGCCATCGCGACGCACCGTGAGGCGCAACCACTTGCTGAGCGCATTGACGCAGCTCACACCCACGCCGTGCAAACCGCCGGACACTTTGTAGCTGTTTTGGTTGAACTTGCCGCCTGCGTGCAATTCTGTCAAAGCAATTTCTGAAGCCGAGCGCTTGGGCTCGTGCTTGTCGTCCATCTTGACGCCTGTAGGAATGCCGCGGCCGTTGTCGGTGACGCTGATGGAGTTGTCGGAGTGAATGGTGACCACGATGTCATCGCAATGACCAGCCAAAGCTTCGTCGATGGAGTTGTCGACCACCTCAAACACCAAGTGGTGCAGGCCGGTGCCGTCAGACGTGTCGCCGATGTACATGCCAGGGCGCTTGCGAACGGCTTCCAAGCCTTCCAAAATTTGGATCGATCCTTCGCCATAGCCCTCTGATGCGCCGGCTTGGTTGGTGTCGATGATGGGCTGAATCGTGGTGAACTCTTCGGCGCTTGGCTTGTTTTCTTCAGTCATTTTTACTTTTCTCAATCTCTCGAATGGCCGAAACCCGCGAATCAACGCGGGTTTCGAAAGGCTCTTCTCGGGGTGATTCGATTCACCCTCAAGCAGTTCAAGCCTTAAATGCGCATGGGCATCACCACGTATTTGAACTGGTCGTTTTCTGGAATGGTGATGAGCGCAGAGCTGTTGGCATCGGCCAAATCAATGCGCACCATGTCTTGGCCCATGTTGGTGAGCACATCGATGATGTAGGTCACGTTGAAGCCAATTTCAATGCTGTCTCCACCGTAGTCAATGTCGAGTTCGTCCACGGCTTCTTCTTGCTCGGCGTTGGTGGAGGCCACACGCAAAGTACCAGGGTCCAAATTGAGGCGAACGCCTTTGAATTTGTCGCTGGTCAAAATGGCAGTGCGCTGCAAGCACGACAACAAAGCTTGACGACCCAGCGTCAGGTTGTTGCGATGGCCTTTGGGAATGACGCGGTTGTAATCGGGGAATTTGCCTTCAACAAGTTTGGTGACAAACTCCATGCCGCCAAAACTAAATTTGGCTTGGTTGTTGGCAAACTGCATGTCGATGGCGCCTTCGGCGTCGCTGAGCAAGCGCTGCATTTCGAGCACGGTTTTGCGAGGCAAGATGACTTCTTGCTTGTTGGGCACATCGGTGTCCAAAGTGGCAGAAGCAAATGCCAAACGGTGACCATCGGTGGAGACCAAAGACAACTGCTTGCCTTCTGCCACAAACAAAATGCCGTTGAGGTAATAGCGAATGTCGTGTACGGCCATGGCAAAAGAAACTTGGCTGAGCAACTGCTTCAAAGTTTTTTGCGGAATGCTGAACACGGGACCAAAACTGGCAGCCTCTTGCACCAAAGGAAAATCTTCGGCGGGCAAAGTTTGCAAGGTGAATTTGGATTTGCCACCCTTCAAAATCAATTTGCTTTGGCTCGACTCCAAACTGACAGTTTGATCGGAGGGCATGGTGCGCAAAATGTCGATCAGTTTGCGCGCACCCACCGTGGTGGTGAAGTCGCCAGCATCTCCGTCCATTTCGGCGGTGGTGCGAATTTGAATTTCTAGATCGCTGGTGGTCAACTGCAGTGCTTTGCCAGTTTTGCGAATCAGCACATTGGCCAAAACAGGCAATGTGTGACGACGTTCCACAATGCCAGAAACGGATTGCAAAACAGACAGCAATTTGTCTTGGGTGGCCTTCAGTACGATCATGTCTTCCTCTGTTTTAAGGGGTCCCAATTTGGAATTCGGGAGCCCCTAGATTTTCGCTGATTTTTGGCCGCAAATTGGGCTTTTGAACGCTTAATTCAGCATTCTTTAGGGGCGCTTGGCCACCCCCCTGTTGAAGCCCTTTTTTTAGAACCGCGTCTCGGCCCTTGGTTTAGCCTTTGAGGGTTTGCTCCAAAACGTGCAATTGTTGGTTGAGCTCAGTCAACTGCTGGCGCTCGGCGCTGATTTTGCGCACGGCATGCAACACGGTGGTATGGTCGCGGCCACCAAACAATTCACCAATTTCTGGCAAGCTTTTTTGGGTCAATTCTTTGGCCAAATACATGGCAATTTGCCGCGGCCGCGCAATGCTGGCTGGCCGCTTTTTGGAATACATGTCGGCCACCTTGATCTTGTAGTAGTCGGCCACCGTTTTTTGGATGTTCTCGACGCTGATCTGGCGGTTTTGAATCGACAACAGATCGCGCAGGGCTTCACGCGCCAATTGGATCGATATTTCTTTTTGGTTAAAACGCGAATACGCCAAGATTTTGCGCAAGGCGCCTTCTAGCTCGCGCACGTTAGAGCGCACGTTCTTGGCCACAAAGAAGGCCACCTCTTCGGGCATGACACTGCCTTCGCTGATGGCTTTGTTGATCAGAATGGCCACCCGCATTTCGAGCTCAGGGGGCTCGATGGCCACGGTGAGACCAGAATCGAACCGCGAAACCAAACGCTCGTGAATGTCGGCCAAGCCTTTGGGATAGGTGTCGCTGGTCATCACAATGTGCGACTTTTTGGCCAGCAAAGCTTCAAAGGCATTGAAGAATTCTTCTTGGGTGCGGTCTTTGTTGGCAAAGAATTGCACATCGTCAATCAACAACAAATCAAGCGAGTGATAGCGGTGCTTAAACTCGTCAAATGTTTTGCGTTGATAGGCTTTAACCACATCCGACACAAACTGTTCAGCGTGAATGTAGAGAACTTTGGCATCGGGCTTGTCGGCCAACAATTTGTTGCCCACGGCATGCACCAAGTGGGTCTTGCCCAAACCAACGCCGCCGTAAATAAACAGGGGGTTGTAAAGGTGGCCTGGCATGGTGGCCACGTGCATGGCCGCAGCGCGCGCCATGCGGTTGGCCGAGCCCTCCACCAAGGTGTCAAAGGTGAGCGCCGTGTTCAAGCGGTGGCGATGGCCATCGGCGGGCGCTTCGTCGGGCACATCAAGCACCTCAGGCCGCGCCTCTAAAGCAGCCTTGGCCATAGAAAACGCAGTCTTACCTTGCGCTTCTCGGGTAGCGAGTGCTAACTCAATTTGAATTTTTTGACCGTGCAATCGCGACAGCACGTCGGCCAATTTGGCGCTGTATTGCGCCCGGATCCAGTCTAATTTGAACCGGTTGGCCACATACAAAGTGACTTTTGACAGGTCGTCTGAAACGTGTGCCGTCAGGGGTTTGATCCAGGTGTTGAACTGCTGTTCGGGCATCTCTTGTGAGAGCTCGTCCAAGCAAACTTGCCACAGTGCCTGGCCTGCTTCGTCGGCGTCGTGTGGGTGCTGTCCGTTGCTCATGCGCACATGCCTTGGGTGTGGACAGTTTGAAAATTCATGGCGTTCAAAATCACTTTATCAAGAGTTTATCCACATGCAGTACGTAGGGCTTGTGGGGATCATAAACCAGAATATTTGAACGCAAGCATGGATTTTTTCGAGGGCGTGAGCCCTTAGGGTTTGCCAGCCCCCTGAAAGTTTGCGATAATCGCCGGTTTCCTCCAAAAAGAACCACTGAAAGAATCATGTGGTTTTGGAGGTCAGTTATCAGGAACGACTCAAAATGAAACGCACATACCAACCTTCTAAGACACGCCGCGCACGTACACACGGCTTTTTGGTCCGCATGAAAACCCGCGGCGGCCGCGCTGTGATCAATGCACGCCGCGCCAAAGGCCGTAAGCGTCTGGCTGCCTAATCGCAGTTGCCGCGTGAGCCAAGCCTTCCCATGGCTCGGCTGCTGAGCAAATTCATGACTCGGCAGTGGTGTGCAGCGTTTAAAAACCCGCCCTCAATTCCAGGCCGCCCTTGCAGGCGGTACGGTTTCTCGCACCCCGCATTTTGCTTTGCATCGCCTCAGCCTGCCTGAAAGCAAGCCCCAAGTGCCTGCCGAAGCCTCTAGCGCGCAGACACCCCCCTTATTTCATTCAACAGAAGTCTGGTTGGGTGCCATGGTGCCCAAGCGGTGGGCCAAGCGTGCTGTTACACGCAATGCCATCAAGCGTCAAATCTACGCGGTCAGCTCACAGTTTGAAGTGCGCATGCCGTGTGCAGCGCACGTGGTACGACTGCGCTCAGGCTTTGATCGGCATACATTCATCAGCGCCACTTCCCCCATGCTCAAGCAGGCCGTCAGGCAAGAGCTAGAGCAATTGTTCGAACGCGCAGCCAACAAGTCATGATCCAAAAACTATTGATCGGCATTGTGAAAGCTTATCGCCTTTTTCTTAGCCCTTGGTTAGGATCGGCATGTCGGTTTGAGCCCACTTGCTCTGTTTATGCTTTGGATGCGCTGAAGCAACATGGCGCCGGTATCGGCAGTTATCTCACCCTCAAACGCATCGGCCGTTGTCAACCTTGGTGCAATGGCGGTCACGACCCCGTGCCCGAACATGCACCCAAGTGGCTTTCGCGTTTATTGCATCACCCGTTAACTCACCCCACTTCGAAGAAGTCTTCATGAACGATATTCGCCGCACCTTTTTATGGGTCATTTTTGGCTTCTCCATGGTTCTGCTTTGGGACCAATGGCAGATCTACAACGGTCAAAAAGCCACTTTCTTCCCCAAACCCACTGTGGCCGCAGCACCAGAAGTTGCTGGCGCTGCATCCGCCAGCGTACCCAGCGCCACCGCACCAGCTGTTGCGCCAGCGGGCCCTTCGCAAGTACCCGGTGTTGCAAGCGCGCCTGTCACCACGCCACGTGAACGGATTGAAATCAGCACCGATGTCCTGAAACTCAGCTTTGACTCTGAAGGCGGCACTTTGGTGCGCAGCGAGTTTGTCAAATTCAGCGACCTGAATGACAGCAAGAAGCCCTTCATCTTGCTCGATGAAAGCAAAGCGCGCGTTTATGTCGCCCAAACAGGCCTCATTGGGGGCGCGTTTGCCTCGCACAAAACCGCCATGAATTTTTCAGGTGAACGCGCCTTGAAAGATGGGCAAAACGAATTGGTCTTGAAGTTTGAGTCTGCCGACGTCGGTGGCTTGAAGTTGGTCAAAACCTACACCCTGACGCGCGGCAGCTATGCCATCAAAGTAGCCCATCAAGTTGTCAACACCGGCAGTACAGCGGCCACCCCTCAGCTGTATGTTCAGTTGGTTCGCGATGGCAACAAGCCCGATGGTGAGTCTTCTTTCTACTCTACCTTTACGGGCCCTGCGGTATACACCGACGCCAAAAAGTACCAAAAGATTGAATTCACAGACATTGAAAAAAGCAAAGCTGAATTCGAAAAAACCACGCAGCAAGGCTACGTGGCCATGGTGCAACATTACTTTGCCTCGGCATGGCTGTTGCCCGAGAACACTGCGCGTGAAAACTTTGCCCGCAAGGTTGACAACAACTTGTATGCCGTCGGCATGATCACACCCTTCAGTGAAGTAGCGCCCGGCCAAACCAAAACCTTAGAGGCCACTTTGTTTGTAGGACCTCAAGAAGAAAAGATGCTTGAACTGCTCGCACCGGGCTTAGAGTTGGTCAAAGACTATGGCTGGCTCACGGTGTTGGCAAAGCCTTTGTACTGGTTGCTTGACCGCTTGTATGGCTTCTTGCACAACTGGGGCTGGTCCATTGTGGCCTTGGTGTTCTTGTTGAAATTGGCTTTTTACTGGCTCAATGCCAAGGCTTATGCCAGCATGGCCAAAATGAAAGCCATCAACCCCAAAATCATGGAAATGCGCGAGCGTCTCAAAGACAACCCGCAGCAAATGCAACAAGAGATGATGCGCATTTACCGTGAAGAGAAGGTCAACCCCATGGGTGGTTGCTTCCCCATCATGGTTCAAATTCCTGTGTTCATTGCCTTGTATTGGGTGCTCTTGTCTTCGGTTGAAATGCGCAACGCGCCCTGGATTGGCTGGATTCACGATTTGTCAGCACCCGATCCCTATTTCATCTTGCCAGTGGTCATGACCCTGTCAACCTTGCTGCAAACGGCCCTGAACCCAGCGCCGCCAGATCCGATGCAAGCCAAATTGATGTGGTTCATGCCACTCATCTTTAGCGTGATGTTCTTCTTCTTCCCTTCCGGCTTGGTGCTGTATTGGATTACCAACAACATCTTGTCGATTGCGCAGCAGTGGGTTATCAACGTCCGCATGGGTGTACCGCCGCAGTTCAATCTGCCAAAATTCAATTGAGCGCAACAACTCAACGGAGTTGAAACATCCACAACAGGGCCGCTCATGCGGCCCTGTTGCATTCAAACACCCAGCACACCCAAACACACCATGTTGTCTCGCCACCAGGATCCCATCATCGCCATCGCCACGGCGCCCGGCCGAGGTGCTGTGGGCATCGTGCGCATTTCTGGCCCCAAGCTCAAAGCATGGGCAGATGCTTTGTGTGGCAAATCTCTGCAGGCACGGCAAGCGCATTACTTGCCTTTCAACGATGCACATGGCGAACCCATCGACCAAGGATTGGCGGTGTTTTTTCCGGGGCCGCATTCGTATACCGGTGAAGATGTGCTCGAGCTGCAGGCGCACGGCGGCCCTGTTGTCCTTCAACTGTTGTTAGCGCGTTGCATAGAAGCAGCCGAGCAAACAGATGCCAACACGGGCGCGCCCTATTTGCAAGGCTTGCGATTGGCTGCACCCGGAGAGTTCACGCAGCGTGCATTTTTGAATGACAAGATTGATTTGGCACAAGCCGAAGCCATTGCCGACTTGATCGACGCCTCCACAGGTGCAGCTGCGCGCAGTGCCAGCCGATCATTGGCGGGCGACTTCTCCAAAGAAATTCACGTCTTGCGCGACAAGTTGATTCACCTGCGCATGCTGGTGGAGGCCACCTTGGACTTTCCAGAAGAAGAAATTGATTTCTTGCAAAAAGCCGATGCACAGGGACAACTCGATCGCCTGCAATCGCAATTGGCAGCCGTCTTGGCGCGCACACAACAAGGTGCGCTTTTGCGCGAGGGCATCAAGGTGGTCATTGCAGGTCAGCCCAATGCAGGCAAGAGCTCGCTGCTGAATGCATTGGCGGGTGCCGAGTTGGCCATCGTGACGCCAATTGCAGGGACCACGCGCGATGTGGTGCAACAAACCATTCAAATAGAAGGCGTGCCCGTTCATGTCATTGACACCGCAGGTTTGCGTGAAGGCGCTGGCATTGATGAGGTGGAGCAGATTGGCATTCAGCGCGCTTGGGCACAAATTGCAGCAGCCGATGCTGTTTTGTTTTTGCACGACCTGACCCGTCAAAACTTGCCCGATTACGCAGCCGCCGATTTGCAAATTCAAAACACCTTGGCCACACAATTGCCGCACGGCGTCAGCTTGATCCATGTTTGGAACAAGTGCGATCTGGCGCCAACCACAACTGCGGCAACGCCCCTAACGAGCGAGCACCACGACATCCATCTGTCGGCCAAAACGGGCCAAGGGATTGAGGTGTTGCGTCAAAAATTGCTCAGCGCTGCAGGCTGGCAACCCGCCAACGAAGGCTTGTACTTGGCGCGTGAGCGTCATGTCCAGGCCCTCAAACGTGTGCAGTCCCACCTTGACATTGCAGATGCACACTTGCGTGCACAAGCACAATCACTTGACTTGTTGGCAGAAGAGCTGCGCTTGTCACAATCGGCCTTGAACGAAATCACCGGCGAGTTCAGCGCTGACGATTTGCTTGGCGTTATTTTCTCTAGCTTTTGTATCGGTAAATAAACCCATGGCCAAGTCTGCTGTCATCGATCGACCCGCGCCTCAAAACCCCAAGTCTTTGAGCGGCTTGCTGCCTTTTCTCAAACCCTATCGATTGCAAATTGGTTTGGCCTTGGTGTTTTTGGTCATGGCCGCGGCCTCCACCTTGGTCTTTCCGCTTGCTTTGCGTCAACTGATTGACAACGGTTTGCAGCACCCCGATCCGGGTGCACAGGCCATGGCACTGCGTGGCAATTTCCTCATGTTGTTTGCTGTGGCAGTGGCCTTGGGCTTGTTTTCTGCTGCGCGTTTTTACACCGTCAGCTGGCTGGGCGAGCGCGTCACCACCGACCTGCGCAATGCGGTTTACAGCCACGTCTTGAGGCAAAGCCCCGCCTTTTTTGAAACCACACCTACCGGCGAAGTGATCAGCCGTTTGGTGGCCGACACCACCTTGGTTCAAACAGTGGTGGGCAGCTCTTTGTCGATGGGCCTTCGCAATGCAGTCATGGGCGTGGGCGCATTGGCCATGCTGGTGTGGGCACATCCCACCGTCATGCTGCAACTGGTGGTCACGGTGATCTTGGTGGTATGGCCCGCCACGATGTACGGTCGCCGCGTGCGCCGTTTGTCGCGCGCCAGCCAAGACCGCGTGGCCGATGCCAGCAGCATTGCCACCGAAATTCTCAACGCCATGCCTGTGGTGCAAAGTTACACCGCCGAGTCACGCGAAGCAGATCGTTTTGCCAACGCAACTGAGCAAGGATTTCAAACCGCCATTCGCCGCACGCGTGCACGCTCTGTGTTGGTGGCTTTTATCATCATTGCCAATGCCGCATTTTTGTTGTGGGGCTTGTATCAGGGCACACAAGCAGTCATTGCAGGTGATCTGTCGGCCGGCCAACTGGGCCAAGCTGTTTTGTACGTCATCATCTTTGCGGGTGCTGTGGCTGTGTTGGGTGAGACCTATGGCGACTTGTTGCGCGCAGCTGGCGCCACAGAGCGACTCATGGAATTGCTGGGCAGCACATCGCCGGTGCAATCGCCCGTGAATCCTGTCACGTCGGTACCGCCTGCAACGGGCAGCACACTTGCATTTGAAGGCATTCAGTTTCACTATCCTTCACGCCCACTTCAAGCGGCACTCGAAAACTTTTCTGTGCAAATTCAAGCGGGTCAAACGGTGGCCTTGGTAGGACCTAGTGGCGCAGGCAAAACCACTTTGTTTGGTTTGCTGTTGCGCTACTATGATCCGCAGCAAGGCCAAATTGTTTTGGATGGCGTGCCTGTGCAAAACCTGAGCCTGCACGATTTAAGGCACCGCATTGGCATCGTGCCGCAAGAGCCCGTGCTGTTTTCTAGCAGTGCCATGGACAACATCCGCTACGGCAAGCCCGATGCCACAGACGACGAAGTACGCGAAGCCGCACGTGCTGCATTTGCCGATGAGTTCATCGTAGATTTGCCAGAGGGCTACAACACTTTCTTGGGCGAGCGCGGCGTGCGTTTATCGGGCGGTCAACGCCAACGCATTGCCATTGCGCGCGCCATGCTCAAGAACCCACCCTTGTTGTTGCTCGATGAAGCCACCAGTGCACTCGATGCACACAGCGAGCGAATGGTGCAAGCTGCGCTCGAGTCGGCCATGCGCGGTAGGACCACTTTGGTCATTGCGCATCGCTTGGCCACAGTGCAACAAGCCGATCAAATTTTGGTGTTAGAGCACGGTCGTTTGGTCGAGCAAGGCAAGCACGCCGAGTTGGTTGAAATGGGCGGCGTGTATGCGGGCTTGGCCGCCTTGCAATTCAACGCTTAATTCAACAATTAATTCAACACTTAAGGCCAAGCTTGGCGCAACACTTCTGGACGCCCTTAATGGCCGTCAAAGTTCACCAATGTGAACAGCGGCAAGCCAGCCTCACGTAATTTGGCAGAGCCGCCCAACTCGGGCAAGTCGACAATGGCGGCGCCCTCAATCACGTGGGCGCCCAGTTTTTCCAAGAGCTTCATGCCGGCCATCATGGTGCCGCCTGTGGCAATCAGGTCATCGATCAACAGTACTTTTTGACCTGGCTTTACTGCATCGGTATGTAACTCGACTGTGGCCGTGCCATATTCCAACTCATAGGTTTCTTCTACTGTGGTAAATGGCAGTTTGCCCTTTTTGCGAATGGGCACAAAACCCACATTCAATTCGTACGCCACCACAGCGCCCAAAATAAAGCCGCGGGCATCGAGTCCTGCCACTACATCGGGACGCATCTCTGGTGCCATGTAGCGGTGTACAAACGCATCGATCAAGACGCGAAAGACGCGGGGGTTTTGCAACAAGGGGGTAATGTCGCGGAATTGCACACCTGCCACAGGCCAATCAGGAACCGTCCGCATGTTGTTTTTCAAATAATCGTTCACGGACAAGGCAACTTCGCTCATTTCTTCAACTCCGATGGGGCTTTCTGGGACAGAACACCATCATAGTCACGCTTTCAGCCTTCCCTCGCTAAAATAAGCCCCATGTCATTCAACCCTGAACAAGCCCTCCAACTCGCACGCGAGACTTTGGACATTGAAGCGGCAGCCCTGCTGGGCCTCAAATCTCGCTTGGACTCGCGTTTTACGCAAGCCGTTCAAATGATGCTCAACGTCAAAGGCCGGGTGGTCGTCACCGGCATGGGGAAGAGCGGTCACATCGGGTCCAAAATTGCGGCCACCCTGGCGTCCACGGGTACACCCGCCATGTTTGTGCATCCTGGTGAAGCCAGCCATGGCGACCTGGGCATGATCAAAGCGGTCGATGTGGTCTTGGCCATCTCTAACAGCGGCGAGAGCGACGAGCTGGTGTCCATCTTGCCGGTGCTCAAACGTCAAGGTGTACCCCTCATTGCCATGACCGGGGGCATGGACTCAGCATTGGCCATGCATGCCGATGTGGTGCTCGACAGCAGTGTTGAGAAAGAAGCTTGCCCTTTGAACTTGGCCCCTACCGCCAGCACCACAGCCCAACTGGCTTTGGGTGATGCATTGGCCGTGGCTTTGTTGGATGCACGTGGCTTCAAGGCAGAAGATTTTGCACGCTCGCACCCAGGTGGTTCTTTGGGCCGTCGCTTGTTGACGCATGTCAGCGATGTGATGCGCAAAGGCGATCAAGTGCCGCAGGTGCTGGCCAACGCCAGCTTCTCTGACCTGATGCGCGAGATGAGCCACAAAGGTTTGGGCGCCTCAGCCATCGTCGACGATCAACAGCGTATTTTGGGCATCTTCACCGACGGTGACTTGCGTCGACTGATTGAAAAGGGTGTGGACTTGCGCGCATTGTTGGCCAAAGATGTGATGCACGCCAACCCACGCACCGTCAATCAAGATGCATTGGCGGTTGAAGCTGCAGAGCTGATGGAGCAGTTCCAAATTACCAGCGTGCTGGTGGTCAATGCGGAGGGCACTTTGAGTGGCGCCTTGAACAGCAACGACTTGATGCGCGCCAAAGTCATTTAAGCCATGAAAAACATTGAACCCGCATTGAATTTTGCACCCGAGCTGCTGCTCCAAGCGCAGGGCGTGAAAGTGGTGTTCTTTGATGTCGACGGTGTGCTCACCGACGGCGGCTTGTATTTTTCAGAGCAGGGCGAAACCCTCAAACGCTTCAGCACGCTCGATGGCCACGGCTTGAAGCTTTTGAAACATGCTGGCATCACGCCAGTCATCATTACTGGCCGCGACTCGGCGCCTTTGCGCGTGCGTCTAAAGGCTTTGGGCATTGAGCACGCGCGTTTTGGCACAGAAGACAAGTTGCCTGCTGCCGAAGACTATTTAAAAAGCCTCGGATTGGGCTGGCATCAAGCGGCAGCCATGGGCGATGACTGGCCCGACTTGCCTGTGATGCAACGTGCCGCATTTGCATGCGCCCCTCAAAACGCCCACGCGCAAGCATTGGCGCTGGCGCACTATGTCACGGCACGCAAAGGCGGTGACGGTGCTGCACGCGAGTTGTGCGACTTGTTGGTAGTGGCCAGCGGCCACTATGCTCAATTGTTGTCCCGCGTGGGCTCCGCATCGGCTGCATGATGGACACGCTAAAGCGCGCGCTAGATCGCTTGGCACTTTATCTGCCAGCCGTGTTGATGGCGCTGTTTGCTTTGGGCAGTTGGTGGCTTGTGCGCAGCTTGCCCAGTTTTTTTGCAGAGCCCAGCACCAAACAAGTTCGTCAAGAGCCCGATTATTTCCTCGAGCATTTCTCTGTCAAATCATTCGACAAATCTGGGCGGCTCACCCGCGAGCTAAGCGGCGATCGTGCGCAACATTTTCCTGACACCGACACACTCGACATCAGCAACGTTCAAATGCACGGGCAAAATCAGGATGGCACAAGTGTCAACGCGCGCGCAGAGCGAGCCCTTGCCAAAGGCGATGGCTCGCAAGTTATTTTCAAAGGCAGTGTTCACTTGACGCAACCCGCAAGCACTTCCAGCAAAGCGTCACAAGCCAGCATCGAGTTGCGCAGCCAAGAGATCACAGCCTTTGTCAAACAAGAGCGCTTGGTCAGCGATGTCCCCGTTGAAATTCGGCGTGGACAAGACGTCTTCAGCGCAGAGCGTCTTGAAATGGACAGCAAAACCGGTGAGTACGCACTGATCGGCAAAGTGCGTGGCGTGGTCAACGCCACGCCGCGATAAGACCTGCCAAGCTCACCCATTTTTTCGAAAGACTTTCATGCGTCCTTTGGTCTTCATCACCGGTGCGTCAAGTGGCATTGGGCAAGCTTTGGCCCTGCGCTATCACCAAGCCGGCTGGCGTTTGGCCTTGGCAGCGCGACGACAGGCAGACATCCAAAGCTGGCTAGACGCACAGGGCATCGGCTCTGAACTTGCTCGCAGCTATGCGGCCGATGTCAGCGATGCCAACAGCATCATCGCAGCTGCACAAGCTTGCATGGCGGCTCAGGGTGTGCCCGATGTAGTAATTGCCAATGCCGGCATTAGCATTGGCATGGACACGCGCATTCGACAAGATTTAGACGTGCTGCAGCAAGTCATGACCACCAACGTGATGGGCATGGCCGCCACGTTTCATCCGTTCATTGAAGCGATGCAATTGCGTGCAGAGATGTCCGAAGTTAAAACAAGCGGGCATGTTGGCACTTTGGTGGGCATTGCCAGCGTTGCGGGTATTCGCGGCATGCCTGGGCATGCGGCTTATTGCGCCAGCAAGGCAGCCGCCATCAGCTATTGCGAAAGTTTAAGGGGCGAATTGAAGCCACTTGGCTTCAGAGTGGTCACGTTGGCACCTGGCTATATCAAGACGCCGCTTACCCAAAAGAACAAATTCCCAATGCCATTCTTGATGTCAGCAGACGCATTTGCAGACCAAGCATTTCAGACCATCGAACATGGCACCAGTTTCCGTGTCATTCCGACACCCATGGCTTGGGTTGCAAGAGTGTTGCGCATCTTGCCAGACGCCTTGTTTGATCGCGCCTTTAAAAACCAACCGCGCAAACATCGCGCACCATGAAAAAAGCCCTGTAGGGCAGGGCATCAAAAAAGCCCTGCAGTGCAGGGCTTCTTTTGTGAATGCACCTTAGCGTGGCTAAAGTGCAAGCGCAGGGCGTGAGCGATTAATAACCGCCACCGTAGCCACCGCCGCCGCCTTCGCGACGACCGCCACCACCGTTACCGCCGCCACGTGGGCCAGAGCCGTAAGGGCTGCGGAAACCGGACTCGCCACCGCCTTCGCGACGACCGCCACCGCCACCGTAGCCGCCACCGCCGCCACCACCATAACCGCCGCCGCCTTCACGACGACCGCCGCCACCAAAGCCACCGCCACCGGAACGGGGAGGACGCTCTTCCATGGGACGTGCTTCGTTCACAACAACACTGCGACCGCCCAAAGGCTGGCCGTTCATGCCGTTGATAGCAGATTGAGCTTCTTCATCAGAACCCATTTCTACAAAGCCGAAGCCTTTGGAGCGACCTGTGTCGCGTTCCATCATGACTTTAGCGCTGGTCACGGCACCGAACTGGCCGAAAGCCTGCTCTAAATCACCGTCACGAACCGAGTACGGCAGGTTGCCGACGTATAGTTTTTTGCCCATTGAAAGGGACTCCTCTAAACACTGAAACAAAAGCGATGGAGCCCCAAAAACGCATCAACAAACCTAAAAAACTCTGGAAGGAAGCGAAACTGACACCTGTACACCGCGAACTAAACACACGCTCTTAAAACGTGTGTTAAGCCATTATGGGCCATAAAACAAATGGTTTGGCAAGTTAATTCTTTGAAAGGCCTTTAAATACTTGGGATTCGACGTGTTTTTGTCTCATTACCAACTGACTTCGCGGTCGGGTGTCGCGCTGATTTTGTGAACAGTCAAGTCGGCGCCTTCGTATTCTTCTTCTTGGCTCATCTTCAAACCAAGCGTCATTTTCAAGACGCCATAGACCACGGTGCCGCCAATCAAGGCCCAAGCAACACCCATGAAAGTGCCAATGACTTGCGCGCCAAATGACACGCCGCCCAAGCCACCAAAACTTTGCAAGCCGAAGATGCCTGCAGCAATGCCGCCCCAAGCACCGCAGATGCCGTGCAAGGGCCACACACCCAGAACGTCGTCAATCTTCCATTTGTTTTGTGTCAAGGTGAACATCACTACAAACAGAGCACCTGCAACTGCACCAACGGCCAATGCGCCAAAGGGATGCATCAAATCAGAACCCGCACAGACCGCCACCAAACCTGCAAGCGGTCCGTTGTGAACAAAGCCGGGGTCGTTTTTACCCAACATCAATGCAGCCAAAGTGCCGCCCACCATGGCCATTAAAGAGTTCACGGCAACCAAGCCAGAAATTTTGTCGAGTGTTTGCGCACTCATGACGTTGAAGCCAAACCAGCCCACAATCAAAATCCAAGCGCCCAAGGCCAAGAATGGAATATTGGAAGGCGGGTGCGCAGACACAGCGCCGTCTTTGCGGTAGCGGTTGTAACGTGCACCCAGCAATACGACCGCGGGCAAAGCAATCCAGCCGCCCATGGCGTGCACTACAACAGAGCCCGCAAAGTCGTGAAACTCTTCATCGGTGGTGGCCTTGATCCAAGCCTGCACACCGAAGTGCTGGTTCCACGCGATGCCCTCAAAGAAGGGATAGACAAAACCCACGATACAAGCCGTTGCAATGAGTTGGGGCCAAAACTTCGCGCGTTCGGCAATGCCACCCGAAACGATGGCGGGAATGGCCGCAGCGAAAGTCAGCAAGAAAAAGAACTTCACCAGGTCATAGCCATTTTTGGCAGCCAGGGTTTCGGCGCCCACAAAAAAGCCAGTGCCATAGGCTACGGTGTAACCCACTACAAAATAAACCACTGTGGAAACTGAGAAATCCACCAAGATTTTGACCAAGGCATTGACCTGGTTTTTCTTGCGAACGGTACCCAACTCCAAAAAGGCAAATCCCGCGTGCATGGCCAGCACCATGATGCCGCCCAACAAAATAAAGAGCGCATCCGCGCCCTGTTTTAGTGCTTCCATGTCTATCTCTACTTATTTTTGAATTAAATTGGTGCGCAAAATCCATGATTGGGCGCTGCGCACCAAAATCAAGCAAAAATCAAGCCAAATAAGCCGTGTGCTGGCAGATATGATCGCCACATGGAAGCCTTTCTCGTCTCAACAGGTATCGTCGCGCTCGCCGAAATGGGCGACAAAACCCAACTGCTGTCTTTGGTCTTGGCAGCCCGATTCCGCAAACCTTGGCCCATCGTTTGGGGCATTTTGGTCGCCACGCTGGTTAACCATGGGCTGGCTGGCGCTTTAGGCAGCTGGGTCACCACACAGCTTGGCCCAGAGGCCCTGCGCTGGGTCTTGGGCGGCTCTTTCTTGGCCATGGCCGTTTGGATATTGATCCCAGACAAATTAGACGACGAAGATGAGCAAACCAAGCCCAAGTGGGGTATTTTTGCCACCACCGTGATTGCATTCTTCTTGGCCGAAATGGGCGACAAAACACAAATCGCCACGGTGATGTTGGCGGCTCAGTTTCAAAGCTGGTTTTGGGTCGTGGCGGGTACCACTTTGGGCATGATGCTGGCCAATGCACCCGTGGTTTGGCTTGGCGATGCCATCACACGCAAAATTTCACTGACTTGGGTTCACCGCATTTCAGCAGTGATCTTTGCCATCCTGGGCGCATTGGCTTTGTGGGGCGGCCCCAGTTCAGAAGCGCCGAAACCAATGGACGAGGTCAATAGCACAGCGATCGCAAGCCCTTGAGTTACTTTTTATCAAGAGTGCCTTTATACTGTCTTTGCGCCGATTTGCTCCAGCTTGCGGGCGCGCAAACATGTCTGTTTGTAAATTCAGCTAAAGAGAGAACCTGTTCTACCGGTTTTGCTTTTTGAGCTGAACCGGTTTTTTTTCGGGTTCATTTCAAATTCACGGATTCATGACTTTGATCGCTACGCCACAGTCGATGTTTTTTGAAGCACCACTTGCCTTGCAAAGTGGCGCTTCTATTCGGGCCTATCACCTGGCCTACGAAACCTATGGCACCTTGAATGCCGACAAATCCAACGCCGTGCTCATTTGCCACGCCTTGAATGCGTCCCATCATGTCGCGGGTGTTTATGAAGGACAAGACAAAAGCGAAGGCTGGTGGGACAACATGATTGGCCCCGGCAAAGCCGTAGACACCAACCGCTTCTTTGTCATAGGCGTGAACAATTTAGGCTCTTGTTTTGGCTCTACGGGCCCGATGCATGCGCACCCCGACACGGGCAACATTTACGGCGCTGATTTTCCGGTGGTCACCGTTGAAGATTGGGTAGATGCGCAAGCGCGATTGCTGGATGCGCTAGGCATTCAAACCCTGGCCGCTGTCATGGGTGGCAGCTTGGGGGGCATGCAAGCCTTGTCTTGGACACTTCGCTTTCCCGAGCGCGTCGCGCACGCGGTGGTGGTGGCAAGCGCACCCAACCTCACGGCCGAAAACATTGCCTTCAACGAAGTGGCGCGCCGCGCCATCGTCACCGACCCCGATTTCCATGGCGGTCACTTTTACAAACACGGCGTGGTGCCGCAACGCGGCCTGCGCATTGCGCGCATGATTGGTCACATCACGTATCTCAGTGATGATGTGATGAATGAAAAGTTTGGTCGCGAACTGCGCGATGCCGTGACGCACAACGCCACGGGCTACCGCTACTCGACACAAGATGTGGAGTTTCAAATTGAAAGTTACCTGCGGTATCAAGGTGACAAGTTCAGCGAATACTTTGACGCCAACACCTACCTCTTGATTACCCGCGCCTTGGATTATTTCGATCCCGCACGAAGCTTGGGCGGCAACTTAACGGCTGCACTGGCGCATGCCACATGCAAGTTCTTGTTGGTCAGCTTCACCACCGACTGGCGCTTCTCACCGGCGCGAAGCCGCGAAATGGTGCGCGCATTGCTCGACAACAAACGTGACGTCAGCTATGCCGAGATCGATGCGCCGCATGGCCATGACGCCTTCTTGTTGAACGACGCGCGCTACATGAATGTGGTGGGCTCTTATTTTGACAACATTGCAAAGACGCTCAACGCAGGAGGCGCAGCATGAGTGAACATGTGAACTTGCAGGCCATCGCGCGTTTGGTGCCAGAGGGTGCTCGCGTCCTCGACTTGGGCTGCGGCGATGGTGCGTTGTTAGATTACCTGCAAAAGAACCGAGGCTGCACGGGCTACGGCGTTGAAATTGACGACGCCAACATTCAAGCTTGCGTGAAGCGCGGCGTGAATGTGCTGCAGCTGAACTTGGACGAAGGACTTACCATGTTTGCCGACCAGTCTTTTGACGTGGTCTTGCAAATTGACACCTTGCAGCACTTGCGCAATGCCGAAGTCATGCTGCGTGAAACTGTGCGTGTAGGCCGCACAGGCATTTTGGCTTTCCCCAATTTTGCACACTGGCCCAACCGCTTAAGCATTTTCACAGGCCGCATGCCTGTCACCAAACGCTTGCCCTACCAGTGGTACGACACGCCCAACATTCGGGTGGGTACCTATGCCGATTTTGCCCAATTGGCCGCTCAAAATCATTTGAAAATCATCGACAGCTTTGGCTTGCACGAAGGCCAAGAAGTTCGAAACTGGCCCAACCTCATGGCCGGCACTGCTGTTTTCAAGTTACAACGCTAACGCTGTTTCACCAGCCACTCAAAGGACTTCCATGACGCTTCCATCCACCATGAAATTTGTTGACCATGGCACTGGCGGAGGGCCAGAAGTATTAAGCCCCAGCAGTTGTGCCATCCCCACACCGCAAAAAGGCGAGGTCTTGGTCAAGGTTGCTTTTGCGGGTGTCAATCGCCCCGACTGTTTGCAACGCAGTGGCAAATACCCACCACCCGCCGGCGCATCACCCATCGTGGGCTTAGAAGTGTCTGGTGAAGTGGTGGCCTTGGGCGAAGGTGCCACTCGTTGGCAATTGGGCGACAAAATTTGCGCCTTGACCAACGGCGGTGCTTATGCCGAATACGTGACCGTACCCGAAGGTCAAGCATTGCCCATCCCCAAGGGCTACACCCTGTTGCAAGCCGCTGCCTTGCCCGAAAACTATTTCACAGTGTGGACCAATGTGTTTCAGCGCGGCAAACTCAAAGCGGGCGAAAGCATTTTGATTCATGGCGGCTCCTCTGGCATTGGCCTGACCGCCATTCAACTGGCGCACGCATTTGGCGCCAAAGTTTTTTGCACTGTGGGCAATGCAGACAAAGTGGCCGCCTGCGTGAAGGTTGGTGCCGATGTGGCCATCGATTACAAAACGCAAGACTATGTTGAAGAAGTTTTGAAACTCACCGATCAGAAAGGTGTCAACGCCATTTTGGACATGGTGGGCGGCAGTTACATGCAGCGCAACTTAAGAGCGCTGGCCATTGAAGGTCGCTTGTTGCAAATTGCGTTCTTGCAGCCTTCCAAGGTAGAAGTCGATTGGGTCTCCCTGATGGCCAAGCGCCTGACCTTCACGGGCTCCACCTTGCGCCCACGCAGCGCTGCCGACAAAGCACAAATTGCCAACGAACTTCAAGAACAAGTTTGGCCCTTGTTGGCTGCAGGCACAGTAGCGCCCGTGATTTACAAAGTGTTTGATTTGAACGAAGCTGCACAAGCCCACGCGCTGATGGAATCCTCACAGCACATTGGCAAGATCATGCTAACCGTTGCAGGAGAATAATTCATGAGCAATCCGTTAACCGTTGGCGTCATTGGCTTGGGTGCCATGGGCATGGGCATGGCGCAGTCTTTGCGTCGTGCAGGCCATGTGGTGAATGTGTTCGATGTGCGCGCCGAAGTGGCGCAAAAGTTTGCAGCCGAAGGTGGCGTGGCCTGCGCCAGCTTAGCTGACATCGCCAAAGCTTCCGATGTATTGGTGTCGGTGGTGGTGAATGCAGCACAAACCGAATCGGTTTTGATGGGCGACGGGACTGCGCAATCAGGCTGCATCAACCACCTCAAACCTGGCAGTGTGTTTGTGATGTGCTCCACCGTCGATCCTGCGTTTTCTGTGGGCTTAGAAAAAACACTCCATGCCAAAGGCTTGCTCTACATTGACGCGCCCATCTCTGGCGGTGCAGCCAAAGCAGCATCGGGTCAAATGACCATGATGACGGCCGGCACGCCAGAAGCGTATGCCAAAGCCGAGTCCTTCTTGAACGCCATGGCCGCCAAAGTTTACAAACTGGGCGACAGCGCGGGCGCGGGCAGCAAAGTCAAAATCATCAACCAACTGTTGGCCGGTGTGCACATTGCAGCGGCTGCAGAAGCCATGGCACTGGGCTTGCGCGAAGGCGTTGACCCAGATGCCCTGTACGAAGTGATCACGCACAGTGCTGGCAACAGTTGGATGTTTGAAAATCGCATGGCCCATGTGTTGGCAGCCGATTACACGCCGCTGTCTGCCGTCGATATATTTGTGAAAGATTTGGGCTTGGTACTCGACATGGCACGCGCCAGCAAATTTCCGTTGCCGCTGTCTAGCACGGCGCATCAAATGTTCATGCAAGCCAGCACCGCGGGCTTTGCCAAAGAAGATGACAGTGCTGTGATCAAAATTTTCCCAGGCATTGAATTGCCCAAAGCAAAATAAAGCCAAATAAATCCATCGCACCACAGCTCACAGACTCTAAAGGCCTTCAACATGAAATTAGGTTGCATCGCGGACGACTTCACAGGCGCCACCGACCTGGCCAACAATTTAGTTCGCTCAGGCATGCGTGTGATGCAAACCTTTGGTGTGCCCTCCGCGCAGCTGTCATCAGACGTTGATGCGGTGGTAGTGGCCTTGAAATCTCGCACCATTCCTGCAGCCGAAGCCATTGCCCAATCTTTGGCCGCCTTGCAATGGTTGCAGGCGCAAGGTGCCGAGCAAATTTATTTCAAATACTGCTCGACGTTTGACAGCACGCCCGAAGGCAACATCGGCCCCGTCACCGAAGCTTTGATGGACGCGCTCAATTGCAAATTCACCATTGCCACACCCGCTTTCCCCGACAACGGCCGCACAGTGTTCAAAGGCTATTTGTTTGCAGGTGCTGTGCTGCTGAACGAAAGCGGCATGCAGAACCATCCGCTCACGCCTATGACAGATGCCAATTTGGTTCGCGTCATGCAAGCGCAAACCAAACGCAAGGTGGGCTTGATCGATCACACTATTTTGGCCAAAGGCACGACGGCCATTGCCGAGAAAATCAAACAGCTTGAAGCAGACGGTGTTGGCGTGGCCATTGTGGACGCCACCAGCAACGACGATTTGAAAACCTTAGGGCCCGCACTGAAAGGCATGCCCTTGGTGACGGCGGGTTCTGGTGTGGCCATTGGACTTCCTGGCAACTGGGGTTTGCAATCTTCTGCCCAGGCAGCAGCCTTGCCCGTGCCCACTGGTCACCAAGCCATCGTGTCGGGCAGTTGCTCCTTGGCCACACAAGGCCAAGTGGCACACTACATTGAAAGCGGTCAACCCAGTTGGCAATTCAAACCTTTGAATTGGACAACGCACAATGTGCCTGCACAAATCAAAGCAGATGTAGACGCAGCCTTGGCATGGGCCAAGCCTTTGCTCAGCAAAGGCCCCGTCTTGGTATATGCCACCACCGATGCAGACACGTTACAACAAGTCCAAGCCAAGTTTGGCCGTGAGCAAGCCGGTGAATGGATGGAATCGGCCTTGGCACAAGTGTGTCTGGGCCTTCAAGCCTTAGGCGTCAAACAATGGGTCATTGCCGGCGGCGAAACCTCGGGCGCTTGCGTACAAGCCTTGAACATCACACAAATGCAAATCGGCCCTCAAATTGATCCTGGCGTGCCGTGGTGCTTTGCACCGCAACACACGGCGGGTCACCTCACCTTGAAGTCTGGCAACTTTGGCACACCCGACTTTTTCAGTAAAGCCTTGAAGGTTTTGGCGGAGACGACAGCATGACAACAGTCGTGAACATGCGCGAAGCCACAGCACGCGAAGAAATTTGCCGCGTTGGTGAAAGCTTGTTTCAACGAGGCTATGTGCATGCCACTGCAGGCAACATCAGCGTGCGTTTGGACTACGGATTTTTAATCACGCCCACCGATGCTTGCTTGGGGTTTTTAGACCCTGCCGACCTGGCCTTGCTAGATCACGATGGCAACCAAGTCAGTGGCAAGCGAGGTAGCAAAACCATTGCATTGCACCGCAAAATTTACGAAGCCTCCGACCATGCGCCAGGCAGTTGGCCCGCGCGTTGTGTCATTCACACGCACAGCACCCATTGCGTAGGCTTGAGCTTGCAGGCCAAAGGTCCCGAGTTGTTGCCCCCCATCACACCTTACTTCGTGATGAAGGTGGGCCACGTGCCCTTGATTCCGTACTTCCGTCCTGGTGATGTATTGGCCGCAGACGCTGTGGCCGATGCCATCCTTCACTATGCCAAAGTTGACACGCCTATTCGCGCGGTCATGTTGTCGCGCTTGGGGCCCAATGTGTGGCATCAGGATTTAACGCAAGCCATGGCCACGTTAGAAGAATTGGAAGAAACCGCCAAGCTCGTTCATAACTCGGCGCCAAATCTGCCAGAGAATTTATCGGATGCACAGATTGAAGAATTGCGTCAGAATTTTGGCGCAGCTTGGTAAGCTTGCGCTGCGCTCAAACAGAACCTAAACCCCACATTTGCACTGAAGATTTTCCAGAAAGCACCTCATGCCTCAATTTGCCGCCAACCTGTCCATGATCTACCCCGACATGGATTTTCTGGACCGATTTGAAGCAGCGGCCAAGGATGGCTTCAAAGCGGTCGAGTATTTGTTCCCCTATGCCTATGCAGCCGAAGAATTGGCCGCACGCCTCAAGGGCAATGGCTTGCAACAAGTCTTGTTCAACATGCCCCCAGGGGGCATCGATGACGCCTCAACCTTGAGTGCATGGGACCGAGGTGATCGCGGCACAGCGTGCAGCCCTGGTCGGGAAGCAGAATACAAGGCTGGCGTGCAACGCGCCTTGCGCTATGCAGACATTTTGAACTGCCCCCGAATTCACTCCATGGCCGGCGTCTTGCCTGCAGGCGTATCGCGCGAACAAGCGCAACAGACCTTGGTTGGCAACTTGAAATGGGCCTGCCAAGAAGCACAAAAAGCCGGTCGAGATGTTTTACTTGAACCCATCAACCCACGCGGCATTCCCGGATTTTTTGTCAATCGCCAAGACCATGCGCACGAAATTTTGGCCGAGGTTGACGCGCCCAATTTGAAAGTGCAAATGGATTTGTTCCACTGCCAAATTGTGGAGGGCGACCTCAGCACCAAAATTGAACGCTACTTGCCGACGGGCAAGGTGGGGCACTTTCAAATTGCCGATGTGCCTTTGCGCCACGAACCGGGCACTGGCGAGTTGAATTGGCCGTATTTGTTTGACCTGATTGACCGTCTGTCGGCAGAATGTGGCTGGCAAGGTTGGATTGGCTGCGAGTATGTGCCCGCAGACACCACCGGTGGTGGCACCTCGCGCGGTTTGTCCTGGTTGAAATCTGTTTGAATTTTTGGAGTCATACATGAACGCACCTCTTCACAAAGAAATGCCTGCTGGTTTGCTCAATGCCGCAACCGCTTTGCGCGACGTCACACAGGCTTGGGATTCCAAAATTCTGAAAGAACTCACGCAGTACATTGAGATCCCAGCCAAGTCCCCTTCCTTCGACAGCAATTGGGAAGCCAATGGCCACCTCGACACCGTGCTGCGCCAAACAGCAGAATGGATTGAAGCGCAAAAGGTGGCTGGGCTCACTTTGGAAATCATTCGACTGCCAGGCCGCACACCTGTTTTGTACTTTGACATTCCTGCCACACGTGCGCAATCTGAAGGCTCTGGCCAAACCGTGTTGATGTATGGTCACTTAGACAAACAACCCGAGTTCAGCGGCTGGCGCAACGACCTCGGCCCTTGGACACCCAAGTACGAAGACGGCAAGTTGTATGGCCGCGGCGGTGCTGACGACGGCTACGCCGCCTACGCCAGCATTGCAGCGGTGCAAGCGCTCAAAAATCAGAACACACCCCACCCACGCATTGTGGGATTGATCGAAACCTGCGAAGAGTCAGGCTCTTACGATTTGTTGCCCTACATAGACAGCTTGCGTCCTCGCTTGGGTGATGTGGGTTTGGTCATTTGCTTAGACAGCGGTGCTGGCAACTACGACCAACTGTGGCTCACCACCAGCTTGCGCGGCATGGCCAGTGGCACCTTGAAAGTTGAAATTCTGACCGAAGGCATTCACTCAGGTGACGCATCAGGCTTGGTGCCTTCCAGTTTCCGCATCATGCGTCAAGTGCTTGACCGCTTGGAAGACAGCAAGTCGGGTCGGTTATTGCCCGCCAGCTTTCACTGCGAAGTGCCAGCCGACCGTTTGGCACAGGCCAAGGCCACGGCCAGCATTTTGGGCGAAGAGGTTTACAGACGTTTTCCTTGGGCACACTACGACTGCGGTGGCGCCACCACCTTTGCATTACCTACCACCACAGATCCTTTGCAAGCTTTGCTCAACCGCACATGGACGCCCACATTGAGCGTGACAGGTGCTGAAGGTTTCCCTTCTTTGGAAAATGCCGGCAATGTATTGCGCCCCTACACAGCCTTCAAGCTCAGCTTGCGTTTGCCACCCTTGGTAGACGCAGCCTCTGCCGTGGCTGAAATGAAAACCTTGCTGGAAGACAACGCACCGTATCAAGCACGTGTCACGTTTGAATCCAATGGTGGCGCAACTGGTTGGAACGCACCCAGCAGCACACCTTGGTTCGAGAAGGCACTGCAAACTGCCAGCCAATCGCACTTTGGGGCATCGGTGGGTTACATCGGGCAAGGCGGCACCATTCCCTTGATGAGCATGCTCAGCCAAGGTTTCCCTCAAGCACAAATGATGGTGTGTGGTGTGTTAGGACCCAAGAGCAATGCCCACGGCCCCAACGAGTTCTTGCATGTGCCCTATGCTAAAAAACTTACCGCATCTGTGGCCGAGGTGATGGCGTCATTGCCTTAACTTAGCCTTAACTTAGCCATAAGTCAGGTGCTTTGTTTGCGCTGCCAAACCATCCAAGCCAAGGACAGCGCAATCAGCGTCACAGGCACCAAGGAGCCGTAGTTCAACCACGTCCAACCTTGCGTGGTGACCAACGCGCCAGAGGCAAATGAGGTGACGGCCATGGTGGCAAACACACAGAAATTGATGGCAGCTTGGCCACGGTCTTTCTCTTCAGGGCGCCATGCGGTCATGGACAAGGTGGTGCTGCCTGTAAAGACAAAGTTCCATCCCACGCCCAACAAGAAAAGCGCCACCAAGAACTGATTCAAATCTGTACCCGACAAAGCCACGGCGATGCAAACAAAATTCAACAACACGCCCACGGCCATGATTTGCAGTGTGCCGAATTTTTTAATCAAATGCCCTGTGAAGAACCCGGGTGCAAACATGCCAATCACGTGCCATTCGAGCACCCAGGCTGCATCACTGAACTGGTAACCACACACTTGCATGGCCAAAGGCGTTGCCGCCATCAACAAATTCATCACACCATAACTCATGGCCGCTGAAACAGCTGCAACGATGAATACAGGCTGCTTCATGATCTCGGACAAAGGGCGGCCGTCCGAGCTGCCTTTGGGTTTTTCGACCACGGGTGGAAACTTCACAAAGTGCATCAGCACCATGCCCAACACCGCCACCACTGTGAGGGCAACATAGGCACCCATGAACGGCGTCTCAAACCAGCCTTTGCTTTTGGAAGCCAAGTTGGGGCCCACAATGGCGCCAATCAAACCACCGGCCATGACCCACGACACAGCCTTTTCGCGGAACGAAACTTCAGCAAGCTCTGCGGCCGCAAATCGATAGAGCTGACCATTGGCACTGTAATAGCCGGCAATCAGGGTGGCCGCCGTCAACAATGCAAAGTTGTGAGCATAGGCGGCATAGGCGCACAACACCGCAGACAACAAACCCACCAGCAAACCCAACTGAAACGACACACGCCGCCCCCACTTGGCTTGCGACTTGGCCACCAGCCCTGTTGACAGGGCGCCGCCCACCACATAGCCCATGACAGGCAAAGTAGCCATCCACCCCACCGGAGCCAGGCTCAAGCCGACCAGCCCATTGATGGCAATGAAGGTGACGTTGTTGGTGAGAAACAGACCTTGGCACAAGGCCAACAAAAAGAGATTGGGGTTCATACACCCGAGTGTATCTAGATCAGCAAGCCCACGGCAGACAAAACGGCGACAGGTGCTGTCTCGGCCCTTAACACCCGCAGACCCAAACTCACAGGCAAGAAACCTGCGGCCAAGGCTTCTGCTTCCTCGGAGGGGCTGAGCCCGCCTTCTGGGCCGCTTAAAAGCACGATGTCTTGTGCTTGACCCAGCGCGGGCTTGGGCAGTGCGCTGATGGCATTTTGCAAACTTTGGGTGCCTTCGGCCAAGGACAAAATCCAGCGCGTGCACTGAACTTGATTTGAAGCTACGGCAATGGCCTGGGTCAAGGTGAGCGGCGGCGCCACTTGCAAGACGCGGTTGCGGCCACATTGTTCGCTGGCGGCCACAGCAATGGCTTGCCAGTGCGCCAATTTTTTGTCTGAACGCTCACCTTTGAGTTTCAAGACGCTTCTTTCGGCCGTAATAGGCAAAAGGGTACTAGCACCCAGCTCGGTGGCTTTTTCAAGCAACCAGTCCATGCGCTCGTTGGCTGTGATACCCGACCACAGGTGGATTCGCACGGCCAACTCACGCTCTGTGTCGATGCGTTGTGTCACACGCACGCCCACGTCACTGCGGCCCATGTGGGTGATGACGGCCACGCATTCACCGCCCTCACCATTGAACAAGGTGATCTCATCACCGGGTTGCATTCTGCGAACTTGCACATGACGCGCAGTGCCTGCAGGCAAATCCAATTCGTCGCCCAAAAGGAGGGCAGCAGGGCAATGAAAGCGGGGCAGCTGTGACATGGTCTTACATTCGGCCAAAAGCAAAGCCCGTCACGCCGTCGGTGCCCTCGACTTGTTCGATCAATCGCAGCAAAGGCCTGAGTTCGATGTAGCGCGACGCTGTGGCACGAATATAGGCAATGAAACGTGGCGAGTCGGCCAAGTATTTTTCTTTGCCATCACGCAAGGTGAGGCGCGCAAAAATTCCCGCCACTTTGAGGTGACGCTGCAAACCCATCCATTCCACCGCACGGTAAAAAACGCCAAAGTCTTGGTGCCAATCTTCAAAATCCAGCAAGCCTGCTTTGCGCGCTTTTTCCCAGTAGCGAATGGTGATGTCGAGCACAAAGTCTTCTTCCCAAGTGAGAAAAGCATCGCGCATGAGGCTGGCCACGTCATAAGTGACAGGGCCATATACCGCATCTTGAAAATCCAACACACCCAAAGCAGCGTCAGCCCCTGTTGGCATCATCAAATTGCGCGGCATGAAATCTCGGTGCACAAACACCGCTGGCGCAGCCAAATTGTGTTTCACCACCATTTGAAAAGTACTGTCCAAGGTGTTGCGCATCTTGCCCTCGACGGCCAGCCCGCGATGCTGCGTGAGGTACCAATCAGGGAACAAGCTCAATTCGCGCTGAAGCAAGGCCTCATCGTAGAGTGGCAAAACACCCGGCTTGGAGGAAAGTTGCCACGCAATCAGCGCATCCACCGCCTGCATGTACAGCGCATGGTTGGCCTGTGGGTTTTGCGCATCAATGGCCGACATCATGGTTTTGTCGCCCAGGTCTGTGAGCAACATAAAGCCCTGAGGCGCATCCCAGGCCAATACGTCTGGGGCTTTCAAGCCGGCTGCATGCATCAGCTTGGCCACTTTGACAAATGGCTCGCAATTTTCTTTGTCGGGCGGTGCGTCCATCACGATCAGGCTGCCGCCCGACAGGGTGTCTAAGCGTAAATACCTCCGAAAACTGGCGTCTGCAGAGGCAATGCGCAAGGTGTGAGGGAGGACACCTTGGGAGGGGACCAAGGATTGAAGCCACGCATCGCAGGCCAGTTGACGCTGCGGGTCGGCCCAAGGCACATTGGCGTTTGATGTCTGATCCGAATTCAAGGTCACATTCCAGGTAAAAAATCGATGGCAAATGGCGCCCGGTCACATTGACTGATCTACACGGGCGGCACTCATGGATAATCCATTCTACAAACACCCGTCCTACCGGATGACAGCCCCTTGAAGACCACCCACACATTTCAGAAACAAAAGCTTGCACAAGCCCTGACTTTGTGTGGCGTGTTGCTATGGCAACTGTCCGCGCTGGCCCAAGAAAAAGCACCGACAGCCTACCCGACCACGCCCAGCTTGGGTTCAGGCTTGGTACTGAAAAACAGCATTCGTTTAGAAGAAAAAATTTCTGACGCTGAGCGTAAACAGTCACCCGTTTTTGTGTCCGGTGAGCGCATCAGCGCCCGGCCCGACCTCGACTTGGTCATTGATGGCGATGCCAGCTTACGCAAGCAAGGTCTCACGGTGCGTGCACAACGCATTGAGTACGATCAGTCACAAGACACCCTCAAGGCACAAGGCAAAGTCAAAATCACCAAAGAGGGCAATGTATTCGAGGGGCCCTCCTTGAATTTGCAGGCGGATTCATTTCAAGGCAAGTTTTTACAACCCACCTATTCTTTGTTGAAGAGTGGTGGTCATGGAGAAGCCTCGGAAATTGAATTTGTCGATGCGCAGCGCGCCATCGTTAGAAACGCCACTTACACAACCTGCGCACGCGTGCCTGGCCCCAGTTGGTTACCAGAATGGGTGCTCAAAGCCGCCAGCCTGCAAGTCAACGAGGAAGACAATACGGTTCAGGCCAAAGACCTTCAACTGCGCTTCAAAGACGTCCCCATATTGGCAGCGCCTTCTCTGATCTTTCCTTTGAACAACGACAGACAATCGGGTTTGTTGGCGCCCTTGATCGGCATTGACACCGTCAGCGGCATTGAAGTGGCGTCGCCCTATTATTGGAACATCGCGCCCAACCGCGATGCGACACTCACCACCACGGTCATGACCAAACGCGGTGTGGCACTCGATACAGAATTTCGTTATTTGGAACCCGACAGCCAAGGTCAAGCGCGTGTCAACATGATGCCGCATGACAGCCTGCGACAGCAATCTCGTTGGGGCATGTCGGCACAGCACATTGGCGGCATTGAGACCGGCAACAGCCTTGTGGGTCGCTTAGGTGTGAACGTCAATGTCAACCGCGTCAGCGATGACAATTACTGGCGCGACTTTCCGCGCGCTGGTTTGTCTTTGACACAAAGGCTGTTGCCCACATCGGGTAGCTTGTTTTGGGGTCAAGGCGATTGGAGCCTGATGACACAGGTCCTGAAGTTTCAGACCTTACAAGACATCAGCTCACCCATCACCCCACCCTACGACCGTTCGCCACAAATTGTGGCGCGCTACAACAAATGGGATGTGGGCGGTTTTGACGTCGGCTTGACAGCAGACACCACCCGATTTGAGGCCGACTACAGCCAGATTCCGGGCGGCACCAGCAGCATTTTGCGAAATGGTCAGCGCAGTTATGCGGCTGCACAAATCAGTCATCCATGGCTCAAGCCTTGGGGATTTGTCATCCCTAAAATTCAGTTGCACGGCACGCGCTACCAATTGGACACGCCGCTGGCCAATGGCCAAGCAGAGGTCAATCGTTTGTTGCCCACGTTCAGTTTGGACACAGGTTTGGTGTACGAGCGTGATGCCAACTTTTTTGGGCGTGGTCTGCGACAAACGCTCGAACCTCGTGCATTTTTTGTGCGCACCCCCTACAAAGATCAGAGTCTTCTGCCCAGCTACGACAGTGGCGCCACGGACTTCAACCTGACCACGATCTATTCAGAAAGTCCCTATGTGGGCCAAGACCGTTTGGCAGACAACAACTTGGTGACTTTGGGTGTCAACAGTCGCCTGTTCGACAGCAACACAGGTGCTGAATTGGCACGATTTGGTGTGGCACAGCGCTACCGCTTCTCCGATCAGTTGGTGCGCTTGCCAGGCGAGCTACCTGTAGCCTCTGGCTTCAGTGATATTTTGTTGGGTGCGGGTATGCGCTGGGACCAGCGCTGGACCTTTGATTCCACTTTGCAATTTGATGCGCAAACGCACCGCACCACCAGAACCACACTCACCACGCGCTACAACCCCAGTCCCTACCGTGTGTTCAACACCGCTTACCGGCTGACGCGCGATCAAAGTGAACAAATTGATGTGGGCTGGCAGTGGCCACTGCGTGATTTTTCCTTCGCATCGTCTGATGTGCCGCAAGGGCAAGGGCATGTTCTTGCCCCCGGACAGGGCTTGGGTGCAGACCGTTGGTACAGCGTTGGGCGCATGAACTTCAGCCTCAAAGACCGCAAAATGGTCGACACGCTGCTGGGCTTGGAATACGACGCAGGCTGTTGGCTGGGACGCGTGGTTTACGAACGCCTGCAAAGCACCACCAGCACCTCTCGCAGCCGAATTTTGTTCCAACTTGAATTTGTGGGTTTGGCGCGCGTTGGCTCCAGCCCTTTGAAAACATTGCGCGACAATATCCCCCGTTACCAATACCTCCGAGAAGACTTGGCGCCAACCAGCAGATTCACCACTTATGACTAACTCTTTCTCATTGAATGCTTCCAAGCATCCAGCCGCCTTGCCTTTTTCAGCGCGCCAAGCGCCATTGAGACAAGCGCTCCTGAGCGTGGGCTTGGGCCTGTGCTGGTTGTGTTTGAGCGGACTTGCCAGCCCCGTGCTTGCACAAGGCCCGGCCAAAGCCCGCGCCGCAGACTTCATCGTGGCCGTGGTCAACTCTGAACCCATTACCAACAATGAAGTTCAAAGTCTCAAGCTTCGCTTGTCTAAACAGTTGCCACCCGGCAGCCCTGCGCCAGATACCAAAGTCTTGACGCAACAAGCGCTTGACCAATTGATCAATGAAAAAGCGCAATTGCAACAAGCCCGTGACAACGGCATTCGCATTGACGACGCAGAAGTCGACCAAACCGAGCTCACCATTGCAAGGCAAAACCAAGTCTCCAAAGAAGAGCTTTACAAACGGGTTGCCGCTGAAGGCTTAAGCGTGTCAGCATTCAGAGAGCAACTGCGCAGCCAACTCATGATCAGCCGATTGCGTGAGCGTGAGGTCGACAACCGGGCACGCGTGTCCGACACGGATGTTGAACAATTCATCCAATCGCAACAGGCTGGCAAGACCGCAGCGACAAGCTCTTTTGATTTGAATTTGGCCATGATTTTGGTGGCCGTCCCTGAAAATGCGTCCGACAAAGAGCTTGCAGATTTGCAAGCCAAGGCCCTGCAAATTTCAAAGCGCGCCAAAGCCGGTGAAAACTTTGCCAGCTTGGCAGCCGCATTTTCACAGGCTGCCGACAAAGGCGCCAATGGCGGCGAAATGGGTCTGCGTTCAGCAGACCGTTACCCCAGCTTGTTCGTTGAAGGCACCCAAAAATTAAGCAAAGGGGACGTCTCAGAACCCCTTCGGTCGGGGGCAGGGTTTCATATTTTGAAGGTCTTAGACAAAAAGCAAAGTGAACTTAGCAACGTCTCGATCACCCAAACGCGCGCGCGCCACATTCTCCTCAGACTCAGCAATGAGCTGAGTGAAGTCGCTGCACGTAATCGCTTACTAACCTACAAACAAAGAGTCCAAGCGGGTTCAGACTTTGCCGACTTGGCTCGCCAGTTCTCTCAAGATGGCAGCGCACAAACAGGCGGTGATTTGGGTTGGGCCAGTCCTGGTCAGTTTGTACCCGAATTCGAAGAAGTCATGGCGCGCCTGCGACCTGGGCAAATCAGCGACCCACTGGTTTCGCGCTTTGGCGTTCACCTCATTCAAGTGCTCGAAAGACGCGATGTACCGCTGACCTTGCGCGAACAGCGCGAGATGGTTCGCACACAATTGCGAGAAAAGAAAACAGAAGAACTGTATGCCACTTGGGTTGATGAGTTGCGTGGCCGAGCCTACGTCGAACTGCGCGACCCCCCCCAATGAAGCACATTCCGCGAAAACGCTTCGGTCAGCATTTTTTATCTGACGGCGGCATCATTGAAGCCATTGTCGATGCCATTGCACCTCAACCTGGACAACCCATGGTTGAAATTGGACCTGGCTTGGCCGCCCTGACACAGCCCTTGGTCGAGCGCTTAGGTCACCTCACCGTCATCGAATTGGACCGTGATTTGGCCCTGCGACTTCGACTGCACAAGCAACTCACCGTGGTGGAGTCAGATGTTTTAAGGGTTGACTTCAGCGCTTTGGCCGCAGGCAAAAAGTTGCGGGTGGTCGGCAATTTACCGTACAACATTTCAACACCCATCCTGTTCCATTTGCTTGAGCATGTCGCCTTCATTGAAGACCAGCACTTCATGCTGCAAAAAGAAGTGATCGATCGCATGGTGGCATCGCCTGCTACTTCCGATTACGGCCGCTTGTCGGTCATGCTGCAATGGCGCTATGCCATGGAAAATGTTCTGTTCGTACCTCCTGAAAGTTTTGACCCACCCCCTCGCGTCGACAGTGCGGTGGTGCGAATGGTGCCTCGCGCCGAGCCGGCACCCATCGATCCCAAGTTGCTGGAAAAAATGGTTCAAGTGGCGTTCAGTCAACGTCGCAAACTCTTGCGCCACACCTTGGGTGCTTGGTTAACCGAGAGAAACTTTGCAGGCCACTTTGATGTGCAACGCCGCGCAGAAGAAGTTCCCGTTGAGGAATACCTCAACTTGGCCTTGGCTTTAAACGCCTAGCCCCATTCAAGAGACGAAAAAAAACGGTGCTTGCCAAAAGGCAACGCACCGTTTTTTGATGGGGCAAGTAGCGCTGTGATCAGGCAGCTGCCAACCAGTAGCCTGCATTGAAAGGGCTGCTCATGCGCAAAGCCAATGGGGACACGTCCACCAATTTGTCTGTGGGCATTTTTTCGCCTTCTTCTGCAACCATTTCCAAACCATCTGCGTCCAACTCGGGCGTGGTATCGGCCAATTTGTCGGCGCCAGCTGTCGCTGCACGTGCGACAGAGAACGAGTAGAAGCAACGGAATGGCACCTTGCGGTCACCCCAATAATCGGCGGTGTCGCGGAAGATGTCGAGCAACTGCTCGCGCGCTTCTTTGTCAAATTTTGCATTGGCTGGAATTTGCTCCAACACCACAATGAAACCAGGCTGAGGGCCAGATTTGTGCAAAGGGTCAGTCATGCAATCGTACAAAGCGTCAAAGTTTTTGCCGAAATGCGTAGGCAATGTAAATTGCGCGGCAATCAGATCCAAAACGTCTTGTTTACTTTGTGCTTTTGACAAATTGGCATACAAGAAGTGCTGACCCAAACCTTGGGCGGCCTCTTGCAAATCATTGACTCGAAATGCACGAATCGACTGGACGATGTTCGTCCGCACACCCTTCAATGGTGTTTCTTGGTCCTGTCGAATGGGCTTGTCCATCGCCGTTCTCACTCTCTTATTTTAAAAACCAGCCTTGTGGGCTTTTTGTTTACAAACACCAAGCGTTTGCATGCAAACACTCTTCTCTTGATTCATTTCAAACCGAAGGGCACCAATGCCATCAGGGCGTCATGACAATTTCACGAAAACTTGCGTAGTGGTCCTGCGTGTAAAAACACTGCTTTGGCACTTGAGGCTCTTCGCCTCCACACACAATTCGACGCGCGCCTCGGCTTCTTTCACCTGGGGTTTTGACGGTGTATTCACGGTAAAAACCGCGCTTTGCAGCAGGCAACAGCCTTTCTCGATTGCCAAAAACCGTGCCATCCTTGTCGTATCGAAAAGGCCCACCCTGACGGATGAGTTGGTAGGTTTGTTGGCCCTCTTTGGGCAAATCCTGTAAAGCGATGGGTGCAGAAGCATGCGCCTCTGGCGTCGATTTGGCCTGCACTAAATTGGTGCAGGCGCCAAATAAGAACGCCAAACTAACAGCTATCGCAGCAAAATGAAGCGTCTTTTTACCCATTTACAACCCTCAAAATCCTCGGGTAAACCCGAAAATTCGAAGGCGCTAGTGTGCCGCAAGGTGAAAAAAAATGCAAGTACTTTCCCCAATCAAAGGGATTTCCTTGCAGATGACAGCGTTCCGCCTAACGAACCGCTTCACGAACCTGTTATCGCACTGCGTTTGCGTCGGCCACAGTCAGTGCCGTCATGTTGACAATGCGGCGAACCGTGGCGCTAGGCGTCAAAATGTGAACGGGTTTGGCAGCACCTAAAAGCACTGGACCGACCGCAATGTTGCCGCCTGCCGCCGTTTTGAGCAGGTTGTAAGAGATGTTGGCGGCGTCAATGTTTGGCAGTACCAACAGATTGGCATCACCTTGCAAGCTGCCGTTGGGCATGAAATTGGCGCGCGCTTCGCCGTCCAAAGCGATGTCGCCGTGCATTTCTCCATCAACTTCTAGCCATGGCGCATTCTTTTGCAACAAGGCCAAAGTTTGACGCATCTTGACGGCGCTCGGCTCGTTTGACGTGCCAAAGTTGGAGTGAGACAACAACGCAGCTTTTGGACGAATGCCAAATCGCTGCATTTCGTGCGCAGCCATGACCGTGATTTCGGCCAATTGCTCGGCTGTGGGGTCGTAGTTGACGTGTGTGTCGACCAGGAACACCTGTCGATTTGGCAACAACAAACCATTCATGCAGGCGAAGGTGTTGACACCGGGGCGCTTGCCGATCACTTGGTCTATATAAGGCAAATGGGTGGCATTGGTGCCCCACGTACCGCAAATCAGGCCGTCTACATCCCCCTTGTGCAGCAACATGGCACCAATCAATGACAAGCGACGGCGCATTTCAATCTTGGCAATTTGCACCGTGATGCCTTTGCGCTCGGTCATGCGGTGATATGTTTGCCAGAAGTCACGGTAGCGGTGATCGTCTTCGACGTTGACCACTTCGTAATCCAAACCTTCTTTGAGACGCAAACCAAACTTCTCGATGCGCTCGGCAATGACAGCGGGGCGGCCAATGAGGGTGGGTCGGGCCAAGCCTTCGTCCGCCACAATTTGGGCCGCACGCAAGACGCGCTCTTCTTCACCTTCGCTGTAGGCCACACGTTTTTTCAAACCGCGTTTGGCCGCTGTGTAGATGGGCTTCATGGTGGTGCCAGAGGCATACACAAAGCTTTGCAAGCGCTCGCGATACGCTTCCATGTCGGCAATGGGGCGCGAGGCCACACCGCTGTCAGCGGCAGCTTGTGCTACGGCAGGCGCAATTTTGATCATCAAGCGCGGATCAAATGGTTTGGGAATGAGGTACTCTGGACCAAATACCAAAGGCTCACCCGCATAAGCGGCAGCGACCACCTCACTTTGCTCGGCTTGCGCCAATTCAGCGATGGCATAAACCGCCGCAATTTCCATCTCTTGGGTAATGGTGGTGGCGCCACTGTCCAAAGCGCCCCTGAAAATATAAGGGAAGCACAAAACATTGTTCACTTGATTGGGGTAATCAGTGCGACCTGTGGCCATGATGGCGTCATCGCGAACCGCTTTGACGTCTTCCGGCAAAATTTCTGGATTGGGATTGGCCAATGCAAAGATCAAGGGCTTGGCCGCCATTTTCTTGACCATGTCTTGTTTCAAAACACCGCCAGCGGACAGCCCCAAGAAAACATCGGCGCCATCAATGACTTCTGCCAAGGTGCGCATGTCTGTTTTTTGCGCAAACTGAATTTTGTCTTCGTCCATCAACTCGGTGCGGCCTTCGTAGACCAAGCCAGCCAAGTCGGTGACCCAAATGTTCTCGCGGCGAATGCCCAATTTAAGCAGCAAGCCCAAACAGGCCAAAGCAGCAGCGCCAGCACCCGATGTGACCAATTTGACTTGGCCAGGGTCTTTTCCAACCACTTTCAGGCCATTCAAAATGGCAGCCCCTACGGTGATGGCGGTGCCGTGCTGGTCGTCATGAAAAACCGGGATCTTCATGCGTTCGCGCAGTTTGCGCTCAACGTAGAAGCAATCGGGGGCTTTAATGTCCTCGAGGTTGATACCGCCAAATGTAGGCTCTAGTGCGGCAATGATTTCGACCAGCTTTTCAGGATCTTTTTCATTGATTTCAATGTCAAAGACGTCAATACCTGAGAACTTTTTAAACAAGACCGCCTTGCCCTCCATGACCGGCTTGCCGGCCAAGGGGCCAATGTCACCAAGGCCCAGCACAGCGGTGCCATTGGTGACCACGCCCACCAAGTTGCCACGGCTGGTGTATTTGAAGGCGGCGGCCGGGTCTTTGACGATTTCTTCACACGGTGCGGCCACACCTGGCGAGTAAGCCAAGGCCAAATCGTGTTGGTTCACCAGCTGTTTGGTGGCTGCAATGGAGATTTTGCCGGGCGTCGGGAATTCGTGATACTCAAGGGCTGCACGTCGCAGTTGGGCGCGACGTTCTTCTGCATTCACCTTTGTCATACTGTGTCTCCTTTAGGGCAGCAACTGCCCGCTCACCGAGTAAGCGGGCTTTAGTTCTGCATGATTTCATTTTAGACCTCAGCTGGTGGGGCTTTCCGTGTGGAAAACCGCACACAAAGTACGCTGAGTTTTAACTTAGACGCACAACTGGACAAACGCCAGCGGCCCTTAAGCACGCATCAAGGCTTCTATTTCATCGGCTTTGACGGGTACGCCGCGGGTGATCAGTTCACAGCCCTTGGCCGTGACCACGGCATCGTCTTCGATTCGAATGCCAATGTTGTGGAAGCGCTCGGGCACACCTGGTGCAGGTCTGACGTAAATGCCAGGCTCAATGGTGAGCACCATGCCGGGGCGCAAAATGCGGCTGGGGCGGTCTTTGATGAGCTCGCCGCTGAGGGGGTCTTTGCGTTCACTGAAGGTGCCCACCTCTGAGGGTTCAACGTAGCTGCCGCAATCGTGCACGTCCATGCCCAGCCAATGGCCGGTGCGGTGCATGTAAAACTGGAAATAGCTGCGGTTGGCAATGACGTCTTGGGCGTTGCCCACTTTATTGGCATCGAGCAAGCCGACGTCCAACATGCCTTGCGCCAAGACTTTGACGGTGGCTTCGTGGGGGTCTACAAATCGGGCGCCTTCGTGGGTGGCCGCAATGGCCGCCTCTTGCGAAGCCAAAACCAAATCGTACAACTCACGTTGCGCTGGGCTGAACTTGCCATTGGCCGGGAAGGTGCGTGTAATGTCGCTGGCATAACCATCTAGCTCGCATCCTGCATCGATCAAAACCAAGTCGCCATTCAAAATGGGCGCTGCGTCGGCCCTGTAGTGCAACACACAAGCGTTGGCACCGCCAGCCACAATAGAGCCATAAGCTGGGTATTGAGAACCATGCTGACGGAATTCATGCAGCAGCTCTGCGTCTAAGTGGTATTCACGAACGTCTTGGCCAGCTCGCAGCATGGCGGCAGAGCGTTGCATGGCACGAATGTGCGCACCCGCACTGATTTGCGAAGCGCGGCGCATGATGTCCAGTTCATGCGCATCTTTGACCAAGCGCATTTCGTCCAGAATGCCGCACACATCACGTTGCTGCTCTGGGCACAGCGCCCCATATCGCACGCGAGCCCGCACGGCATTCAGCCCTGTTTCGATGCGCGCAGACAAGTCTTTGTGCGTGGCAAAGGGGTACCAAACCACTGATTTGTTTTCGAGCAAGGATGGCAACTTGGCATCTAGAGCAGAAATTGACCATGCGTCATTGACCGCCAAGCGTGCAGGTGCTGCTTCAGGGCCCAAACGCACACCATCCCAAATTTCACGCTCCAAATCTTTGGGCTGGCAAAACAAGCTTGTATGACCGTCAGACGTGATCACGAGCCATGCGTTGGGTTCGGTAAAGCCCGTGAGGTAATAGAAATAACTGTCATGACGAAACAAAAAATCACTGTCGCGATTGCGTTGGCGCTCGGGTGCAGTGGGGATGATGGCAATGCTGTTGGGGGCTTGTGCCGCCATCTGTGCAGCCAATTGAGCGCGGCGCTGCGCGTACAAGTTTGAATCAAAGCTCATGTTGTGTAGACGTGATGAATGTGGACCAAGTTTAAGGGGCTGGAAGGTTTTGATTTAATTCCATAAGGCGCTCAGGGGTACCGACGTCGGTCCATGCACCGGTGTACAGGCTGGCACCCACTTGGCCGCGGTCCATGGCCGCACGCAGCAGGGGCGCCAAAGGTGCTGCGGTGCCCTGCGGATTGCCATGCGGCATGGCGGTCCATCGAGCATCGAAAAATTCTTTTTTGTACAGGGCAAAGGTGCTGAAGGTGAACAAGTTGTTGGGTTTGGGCAAATTCAAGGCCAGCCCCGCTTCCGACAAACCAAAATCACCGGCAAGGTTATGCGCTGGATTGGGCACCAACCAAATGTGCGCCAAATTAGAACTTTGCTCGAAAGACGCCATCTTTTCTGGTGAAAACTCAAACTCGGGTGCGTAAATATCCCCAGCCACCACCCAAAAAATGGGCGCCAAGGCTGGCAAGGCACGCACAATGCCGCCCGCCGTCTCGAGGGCATAACCAAAGTCTTTGCCTTCATGTGAATAGCGCAGTCGAATGTGCCCGACTTGCGGCAAGTCGGGGTTCAAACCAAATTGAGATTCAATCTGATCGCCCAACCAAGCGGTATTGATGAGTTGGTCGTGATGACCCGCCCTGGCCAGAGCCTCCATGTGCCACTGCATCAAAGGTTTGCCGTGAACGGTTAACAGCGGTTTGGGGCTCTTATCGGTGAGTGGGCGCATGCGTTCGCCTCTGCCAGCAGCCAAGACCATGGCTGTGGCCCTGCTCTGGTCTGAGGTGCCAACCCATTCATTTGAGGCAGAAGGCACAGAATTGGATTCCAAGGTATTCAAACGCATGCCGCTATGTTGCCACGCTGTAGGGGTTAAGCAAGCTCCCGCGCAGTAAAATATTGGGCTCAATGGCACTAAGGTGTCAATCGACCCCAGACCTTTTACTTGGAGCCCCCATGGCAATCACCCAACCCGCAGCTCACCAAATGGCCAACGCAATTCGTGCCCTGGCCATGGACGCTGTTCAACAAGCCAATTCGGGCCACCCAGGTGCGCCCATGGGCATGGCCGACATGGCCGTGGCATTGTGGGGCGCGCACTTGCAACACAACCCCAAAAACCCCCACTGGGCCAACCGCGATCGCTTCGTATTGTCCAACGGTCACGGCTCCATGCTCATTTACGCCTTGCTGCACCTGACTGGCTACCCCCTGCCCATGACAGAGTTGAAAAACTTCCGCCAGTTGCACAGCAAAACCGCCGGTCACCCCGAAGTGGGCATCACCCCTGGCGTTGAAACCACCACCGGACCTTTGGGACAAGGCATCACCAATGCCGTGGGCATGGCCTTGGCCGAAAAATTGTTGGCCACTGAATTCAACCAACCTGGCCACAACATCGTTGACCACCATACCTATGTGTTCATGGGCGATGGTTGCTTGATGGAAGGCATCAGCCACGAAGCTTGCGCTTTGGCAGGCGCTTGGAAGCTCAACAAGCTGATTGCCATGTATGACGACAACGGCATCTCCATTGACGGTCAAGTAGCCCCCTGGTTCATTGACAACACCCCTCAGCGTTTTGCCGCTTACGGCTGGAACGTGATTGATGCAGTCGACGGCCATGACGCTGCGGCTGTCTCCAAAGCCATTGCCGACGCCAAAAACAGCGCCGACAAACCCACCTTGATTGTTTGCAAAACATCCATCGGCAAAGGCAGCCCCAACCGCGCCAACACCTCCAAAGCACACGGCGAACCTTTGGGCGCCGAAGAAATCAAACTCACGCGCGAAGCATTGGGCTGGGCCCACGAGCCCTTCGTCATTCCCAAAGACGTGTACGCCAACTGGGATGCCAAGCAAAGCGGCGCCGCCCGCGAAGCCGAGTGGAACAAAGCGTTTGCAGCATACAAAGCCGCTCACCCCGCATTGGCCAAAGAATTTGTGCGCCGCATGAAAGGCGAGCTGCCCAAAAACTTTGCACAAACCGCTGTGGATGCGGTCATTGCTGCGCACACCAAAGCCGAAACCGTGGCCAGCCGCAAGGCCAGCCAATTGGCCTTGGAAGCCTTCACAGCGGCTCTGCCTGAAATGTTGGGCGGCTCTGCTGACCTCACAGGATCCAACCTCACCAACACCTCTTCAACGCCCGCTTTGCGCATGAACTTGGCCGGTGATGTGGTGAAAAATGACAAAGGCCAAATGGGCCGTCACATTAACTACGGTGTTCGCGAATTCGGCATGGCCGCCATCATGAATGGTGTCACCTTGCACGGTGGCTTCATCCCCTACGGCGGTACTTTCCTAACCTTCAGCGATTACTCACGCAACGCCATTCGCATGGCAGCGCTCATGAAGCAACGCGTGATTCATGTGTTCACCCACGACTCTATTGGTTTGGGTGAAGACGGCCCCACACACCAGTCGATCGAGCACGCAGCCAGCTTGCGTTTGATTCCTGGCCTTGATGTGTGGCGTCCTGCTGATACAGCCGAGACCACTGTGGCCTGGGCCGTGGCTTTGGAAAACAAAGACCGTCCTTCAGCGCTTTTGTTGTCACGTCAAAACTTGCCTTATGCACCTAAGTCCGATTTGGGCGACATCAGCCGCGGCGCTTATGTGTTGGCTGAGCCCTCACGCGTGGGTATCAAGAAGACCAAGGCCGTCATCATTGCCACAGGCTCTGAAGTTCAATTGGCTTTGAAAGCACAAGAATTGTTGGCCGCGAAGAACATTGGTGTGCGCGTGGTGTCCATGCCCAGCACCACCACCTTCGACCGTCAAACCAGCAGCTACAAATCTGAAGTCTTGCCAGCTGGCTTGCCACGCGTTGCGGTTGAGATGGGCAGCACCGATGGCTGGTGGAAATATGGCGTGGCAGCGGTGGTCGGTATCGACACCTATGGTGAATCAGCACCTGCGCCCGTGTTGTTTAAACACTTTGGCTTCACGGCAGAGAACGTGGCCGAAACCGTGCAAGCAGCTTTGCAGAAAAAATAATTTCTACATTCAGCGCTTCACTTGAATCAAATTCAAATTTAACTTTAAAGGAAATCGATCATGGCGATCAAAGTAGGTATCAACGGTTTTGGCCGCATCGGCCGCATGGTGTTCCGCGCCGCCGTTCAAAATTTTTCTGACATCGAAGTGGTCGGCATCAACGACTTGCTCGAGCCCGACTACTTGGCCTACATGCTCAAGTACGACAGCGTGCACGGCCGCTTTAAAGGCGAAGTGTCTGTCGACGGCAACAACCTGATTGTGAACGGCCGCAAAATTCGTTTGACACAAGAGCGCGATCCTTCTGCGCTGAAGTGGAACGAAGTGGGCGCCGACATCGTGATCGAAGCCACCGGTTTGTTCTTGGACAAAGCTTCTGCCGAAAAACACTTGGCCGCTGGCGCCAAAAAAGTGTTGATGTCTGCACCTTCCAAAGACGACACCCCCATGTTTGTGTTTGGCGTGAACCACGCCAAATACGCTGGCCAAGCCATTGTGTCCAACGCTTCTTGCACCACCAACTGCCTGGCACCTGTGGCCAAAGTGTTGAACGACAAGTGGGGCATCAAGCGCGGTTTGATGACCACGGTGCACGCCGCCACAGCCACACAGAAAACCGTGGATGGCCCTAGCAACAAAGACTGGCGCGGCGGCCGCGGCATCTTGGAAAACATTATTCCTTCAAGCACGGGCGCCGCCAAAGCTGTGGGCGTGGTCATTCCTGAGTTGAACAAAAAGCTGACAGGCATGTCTTTCCGTGTACCCACCTCTGACGTGTCTGTCGTTGACCTGACTGTTGAGTTGAATTCTGAAGCCACGTACGCAGAAATTTGCGCCGAAATGAAAGCGCAATCACAAGGCGCATTGAAAGGCATCTTGGGTTACACCGAAGACAAAGTGGTGGCCACCGACTTCCGCGGCGAGCCATGCACCAGCGTGTTTGATGCCGACGCAGGTTTGGCACTCGACAGCACCTTCGTGAAAATTGTCAGCTGGTATGACAACGAATGGGGCTACTCCAACAAGTGTTTGGAAATGGTTCGCGTTATTTCTAAGTAATTTGCTGAGTGCCACGTTCACGCTTCACGGCGTGAATGCAAAAAGCCCAACCATTTTTGGCTGGGCTTTTTTTCGCCTACACAAAATTGGCGTCGATGTCACTCGACGCAAAACATCAACTCAGGTGCTTGCCAATCAAACCGGCCAATTCAAACATGGTGATTTGATCTTTGCCAAACACCGGTTTGAGTTTGGCATCGGCGTTGATGGCGCGCTTGTTGGTGGGGTCTTGCAAGCCTTGGGCTTTGATGTAGTCCCATAACTTCTTCACCACTTCTGTGCGTGCCACTTTGTCGGTGCCAATGACGGCGGCCAAATCAGCGCTGGGCGTGAGATTGCCCACAGCAGCTTTGCGCGGCGTTTTAGCAGCTGCGGTTTTCTTAGCCGCGGCTTTTTTGGCAGGCGCTTTGGTTTTTGCGGCGGCCTTGCCCGAGGTTTTTCCAGCAGCAGTTTTAGCGCCAGCTGCATATTTCGCAGGCGTCTTGCGCGGCGGGTACTTGCTGGTGCGGGGTTCAAACTCAAACACCACTTTGTCTTCTTCAGCATTCCATGACAAGAAAGCTTTGAAAGCGCGGCGTGTGCGATTGCTCACAAACTTTTCTAGCAAATCTGTTTTGCCCGTACTGAGGAGCTTGGCAATTTGCTCACGCTCCACCACTTGTTGCAACACAATTTTGCCGCTCTTGAAATTACAAGTGGGGGTGGGTTGCGCTTCAGTGGGCACCGATTTTTCACACACATAATTGCTGCCGTGTTCATGCACAGCACTGCCGCATTTTGGACATGCGCCCAAGGACTCGCTGCCATTGAAGTCGACAATCTCGCCAGTCTCTTCGGCGTTTTTGTCGTTGCCAAAATCAAACTCCAACTTCCAATTTTTTTCTTCTTCGTTGTACTTGAGTGCAATTTCAGAAGTGAATGGCCAACCCGCTTTGGAGCGGAAGCCTTCCAGCGGCCCAATCTTCTTGTCGCGCAAGAATTGCTCTACTTCGGCTTGCTCGAAGGTACGGCCTGCAGGTGTTTTACCAAACGAAAAGCCACAGCCTGCTGCAGCGGTGTCATCGCTTGCAGCGTCTTTGCCTACGCAAGCGTAGCGGCGATAGTTCTCTTTCACAATGCCGCCACAGGTGGGGCAGGGTGTGCTTAAGGTGGCGTAATCGCCAGGGATGGTGTCACGATCGTATTCCTTGGCCTTCTTGACGATGTGCTCAGTCATGTTGGCAATTTGTTGCATGAAGTCTTCGCGGCTTAACTTGCCTTGCTCCATTTGCGACAACTTGTATTCCCACTCGCCGGTCAGTTCGGGCTTAGACAATTCTTCCACGCCCAAGCCACGCAACAAGGTCATGAGTTGGAAAGCTTTGGCCGTGGGAATCATTTCGCGGCCATCGCGCAAAATGTATTTCTCGTTGATCAGCCCCTCAATGATGGCCGCGCGAGTGGCTGGCGTGCCCAAACCTTTTTCCTGCATGGCTTCTCGCAGCTCATCGTCGTCCACCATCTTGCCTGCGCCTTCCATGGCACCCAGCAAAGTGGCCTCTGAATAGCGTGCAGGTGGACGCGTTTTGAGTGGCTTGGTCTCAATGGAACCCACACCCAGTTGCTCACCAGGCGCCACGGCCACCAGGTTTTGACCTTTGTCGCCTTCTTTGGCGTCGTCCACTTCATTGGCGGCTTCTTTGCCGTAAATGGCCAACCAGCCTGGTTTGACCAAGACTTTGCCTTCGGTTTTAAAACTGTGTCCTGCCGCAGTGCTGATGCGCGTGGTGACCATGTACTCGGCGCTGGGGAAAAACACCGCCATAAAGCGGCGCACCACCAAGTCGTACAGCTTTTGTTCAGCGTCAGACAGGCCAGAAGGGGCCTGCAAGGTGGGAATGATCGCAAAGTGATCGCTGACCTTGGCGTTGTCGAAAATACGCTTAGAGGGCTTGATATAGCCGTTGTTCAGCGCCGTCAGCGCATGCGGCGCCAAATGCTTCATGCCGCTGTCGGCCAGCATATTGAACGTGTCCTTGGCCACGGGCAAGTAGTCTTCGGGCAAGGCACGTGAATCGGTACGGGGGTAGGTGAGGGCCTTGTGGCGCTCATACAAAGACTGCGCCAGCGACAAGGTGGTTTTGGCCGAGAAGCCAAATTTACCGTTGGCCTCGCGCTGCAAAGACGTCAAGTCAAACAGCAAAGGGCTGGCCTGCGTGGTGGGCTTGGCTTCCTCTGTGACGGTGGCTTTGGCGCCTTTCACGGCTTGCACAATGGCATCCGCCTCGGCAGCCGTCCAAACACGATCTGCTTTTTTCTCAGCGTCTTCGGCGTCTTTCTTCCAGGCTGTGTTGAACCACTTGCCTGGATAAGTGCCCGCCGCAGCATCAAACTGTGCGTGCACTTCCCAATAGTCACGGCTGATGAACTTGCGAATTTGCTCTTCACGCTCAACCACCACGGCCAAGGTTGGCGTTTGGACACGACCCACGGTGGTTAAGAAGAACCCCCCATCGCGTGAATTGAAAGCCGTCATGGCACGGGTGCCATTGATGCCCACCAGCCAATCGGCTTCAGAGCGGCTGCGCGCCGCATCGGCCAGGCCTTGCATCTGCTGATTTGAGCGCAGCTTGTCAAAGCCATCGCGAATGGCTTGCGGCGTCATGCTTTGCAGCCACAGGCGCTGCACAGGCTTGCCCAAGGGGATGGTCTGCCCCGCTTTTTGCGTGCCGGCATATTGCTCAATGAGGCGGAAGATGAGTTCACCCTCACGCCCCGCGTCACAGGCGTTGACCAAGGCGCCCACGTCTTTGCGCTTGGCCTGCTTGACCACTGCATTCAGCCTGGTTTTGGTTTTGTCCACCGGCTTCAAATCGAAGTAGGGCGGAATGACGGGCAAATGGGCAAAGCTCCACTTGCCGCGTTTCACGTCAAATTTCTCGGGCGCCTGAATTTCCACCAAGTGGCCCACCGCGCTGGTCACCACATAGGTTTCACTCTCAAAGTGGTCCTCGTGTTTTTCAAATTTACCCGCAATCGGCGTCAATGCGCGCACGATATCTTGAGCCACTGAAGGCTTCTCTGCAATAACCAATGTTTTCATCTCATACAATCCGGTCTCGCGTGCGCGCATGCGCACGTGTACACACACGGGCACGCGCACACGCGCGCCCACATGTTTTCACCATAACAAATTTTTAACGCCGTGGTCAAAAAATCGAACCTGTCGACAAAATCGACTTCAAAGCCCGCCGCCAAGCCAAGCACCCCCGCCAAAGCGCCAAGTGCATCAGGCCGCCGCGTGCAAGTTCGCCGTTCGGGCGTCCACGGCAAAGGCGTCTTTGCCCTTCAAGACATCGCTGAAGGCGAAACCCTTTATGAATACGTCGGTGAAGTGATCAGCTGGGATGAGGCGCAAGACCGCCACCCCCACGACCCTTCCGACCCCAATCACACCTTCTACTTCCATGTGAACGAGGACAAAGTGATTGACGCCCTGCATGGCGGCAACTCATCGCGATGGATCAACCACAGTTGCAACCCCAACTGTGAAGCCGACGAAGAAAACGACCGTATCTTCATCAAAGCCTTGCGCAACATTAAAGCTGGTGAAGAGCTCAACTACGACTACGGCTTGATCATTGACGAGCCTTACACGCCCAAACTCAAGGCGGAATACCCTTGCTGGTGTGGCAGCCCCAATTGCCGCAAAACCTTGTTGGCACCGAAGCGACGACCCGCCACGCCCAAAATTCCCAGTCAAATTAAAAAGATTGAGAAAAAAATCAAGAAGCTCAAAAAAGAGCTGAAGCAGGCAAAGAAAAAAGCAGACTAGGCCCTGCGCCCTTTTGCATCGTCACTGAACGAGTTGAACTTGAACACAGAGGCTCACCCTCCCCCACAAGTGCTCAAATGGACTGCCGAAGCCATTTGGCAATCGGTGGTATCAGATTGGCCTGGGTTCAGCATTGAAATCCTGCCTGAGATTGATTCCAGCAACACCGAGCTCATGCGGCGCGCCCGTCAAGGTTGCTGCGACCCTGTCTTGTTGATCGCCGAGCAGCAAACAGCTGGCAAAGGACGCTTAGGTCGCGCGTGGATGGGGCAACGCGGCCACGCATTGACTTTCTCTTTGGGCTTGCCCTACCAACCTCAGAACTGGTCTGGCCTGTCTTTGGCTGTGGGTCTAAGCTTGGCTGAATCTCTTGGCCCCGACATTCAACTCAAATGGCCCAATGACTTGTGGCACCAGCAAAGAAAACTGGGCGGCATCTTGATTGAGGCCGCCAGCCAAGGCGGGCAAAGCTACGCCGTGATCGGTGTTGGCCTTAATGTGCAGTTACCCCCCAACAACGACCTTAGAACGCCGCCAGCGGCCATCGCAGAGTTTTGGGAGGGGGCAAGCGCACCTCTGGTCTTGGAACGCGTGGCCAAACCTTTGCTCGACACCTTGAGGAATTTCGAAATCCATGGCTTTGGGCCCCTGCAGCAACGCTTTCACACAAGGGATGCATTGCAGGGCTTCGAGGTTGGCACCAGCGACGGCATCATTGGGCTTTGCCAGGGCGTTGACGACCAAGGCGCCCTGCAAGTCATGACAGCCGAAGGGCGCAAAGCCATCAGCAGTTCAGAAGTCAGTGTGCGCCCCCAATGAAACACATGAAGCTGCGATGGCTGATTCTGACCCTGATGGTCTTGAATGGCATGTTTTATAGTTGGCGTGAAGGCTTGTTTGAAGCCTGGGGTTTTGCACCCGAAAGCGTTACCGAACCTGAGCGCAGGTTGCAGCAAATTGAACCCGACAATGTGGTCATCACAAGGAAAACATCATGAGCTTGAAACTTTACTTTTCACCTGGCGCTTGTTCTTTTGTGCCGCACTGCCTGTTGCAATTGTCTGGCGCTGCTTACGAGCCACACATGGTGAAGTTGCACAAAGGTGAACAAAACGGCGAAGAATACAAAGCCATCAATCCGCGCGGACAAGTGCCCGTCTTGGTTGACGAGGGTCAAGTGATCACTCAAATTTTGGCCATCATTTTGTACCTCGATCAAAAGTTTCCCGAGGCTCACTATCTGCCAACCGCACCGGTAGCTCGCGCAAAAGCTATCGAGACATTGGCATGGATGAACAACACTGTTCACCCAACCTTTACCCATGTTTTCATGCCGCAAAAGTTTTGCGACGCGCCCGATGTGCAAGCTGAATTGAAAACTTTCAACACCCAGACTTACAAAAGCTTGATGGGTGAATTGCAAGACATCGTTGTGCGAAATTCAAACGCAACAGGCTGGCTGTCTGGCGAGCAAGTTGGCCCTCTCGACGCTTACGCCTTGACATTGACACGTTGGGGCTCAATTGCCGGCATCGACCCCACCTCGTACACCTTCTTGTGGTCTCATGTTCAAAAAGTGGCTGCCCATCCGGCAATCGCTGTGGTCGTTGAACGTGAGCGTTTGCAATTGAACTTGTTCAAGGCCGCCTGATGTCAGAGGCTGGTTTTGAATTTGTTGCTGACGCGCGCAAAGCGAATGGTGAAGCACGCGCCTGAAGGAGTTTGACCTGGGTGCGCCACATCTACCGACACGGTGGCGCCATGTCGCTGCGCAATCTCACGCACGATAGGCAGGCCCAAACCTGAGCCATCGACGTTGCTTCCCAGTGCGCGATAAAAAGGCTCAAAAATACGCTCACGCTCTGCTGGCGCAATGCCTGGGCCGTTGTCTTCTACTTGGACCGCCAGGGCTTGACTGTAAGGGTCAACCAGCAATCTCACTGTAATCACCCCCATGCGTTCTTCGGTGCTGGGCGTGTAGTGAATGGCGTTGTCGACCAAGTTGCGAATCATCTCTTTCAACAGAGTTGGGTTGCCTTGGACTTTTAAGAAACGGCGTTTGTTGTCGGTATCGACACCGTCGTAGCCCAAGTCCAAGCCCTTGTCCATGGCATGTGGCAAAGAGTCATTCAAGACCTCGCTGATCAAGGCCTCCATGTCGCATGCCTGCATGTCGATGGCGCCACCACCTTCTGCGCGGGCCAATGAAAGCAATTGATTGACCGTGTGGGTGGCTTGCACACTTGCGCGTCCAATTTGTTTTAGAGAGTGCTTCAATTCATCTTCGCTGGCATCTTTGCGCTGAGCCAAATCGGCTTGCATGCGCAAACCCGCCAAAGGCGTTTTCAATTGATGCGCAGCATCTGCCAAGAATCTTTTTTGTGTGGCAATGGAGTCTTTCAATCGCCGCAACAGGTCGTTAACCGAGGACACCAAAGGTGCTACTTCCATGGGCACGGCCTTTTCGTCCAAGGGGCTGAGGTCATCGGATTTTCTGGCGCGAATTCGCTCTTCCAGTTCTGACAATGGTTTGATGCCGCGCACCAATGCGAGCCAAACCAACAAGACCGCCAAAGGCAAAATTGCAAATTGCGGCAGCATCACGCCTTTGATAATTTCGGTTGCCAGCACCGATCTTTTTTCGCGTGTTTCTGCCACTTGAACCAACACAGGCCCGATGCCAAAGGGTGAGTTTTCTGACGCCAATTGCACCCATGTGTAAGCCACGCGCACTTCTAAGCTGCGCATTTCGTCGTCCCGAATTTTGACGTCGTAACTGCCCGATTTTTCTTCGTCCAAGGGCTGCGGTAAATCTCGATCGCCCCCAAGCAGCTCGCCCTTAGGACCTATCACTTGGTAGTAAACCAAGTCGGCATCATCGGCCCGCAAAAGCTCGCTGGCGGGTTGCGGTAAGTTGAACTGGATGCGCTGCTGATCGGGGCTGAACTTGACCAATTGCGCCAAAGCTTGAACGTTGTAAATCAATGCGCGGTCAAAGGGTTTGTTGGCAAGGCCTTGCGCCACCAACCACGTGAGCGCCAAACTGACTGGCCACAACAACAGCAAGGGTGTGAGCATCCAGTCCAAAATTTCGCCAAACAACGAACGTTGCTCGCGCCGAAAAAAAGACAGCTGCCAATTTTTTTTAGGATTCATGCAGCGAAGACTTCTGCCGGCATAGACCCAGCATCAACCTGGTATTTTCTCAAGGCAATAACCCAGGCCGCGCACCGTGGCAATGCGGATGGGGCCTTTTTCAATTTTCTTGCGCAAGCGGTGGATGTACACCTCAATGGCATTGTTGCTAACCTCTTCACCCCACTCACACAAACGCTCGACGAGTTGGTCTTTGCTGACCAAGCGGCCAGCACGTTGCAATAAAACTTCCAACAAGCCCAATTCGCGTGCAGACAGCTCCACCATCTTGCCGTCGATGGTGGCCACACGGCCTGATTGGTCGTATATCAACGGGCCATGTTTGATCTGCGATGTGGCGCCGCCCATGCCGCGTCTTGTCAATGCGCGAACGCGTGCTTCAAGCTCTTGCAGACTGAATGGCTTGGCCATGTAGTCGTCTGCACCGTAGTCCAAACCTTTAACGCGCTCTTCGACACTGTCTGCTGCAGTCAAGATAAGCACCGGCAAGGTTGAGCCGCGTGCTCGAAGTTTTTTGAGCACTTCGAGGCCATGCATTTTGGGCAAGCCCAAATCGAGGATCAGCAAATCGAACTCATTGTTGGTCATGAGTGCTGCATCGGCCTCTGTGCCGCTGGCCACATGATCGACGGCAGCACCTGCACTGCGCAAACTGCGCAACAAACCATCTGCCAACACCTGATCGTCTTCGGCTATCAAAATGCGCATGCTTGTCTCCCGCTTCATTGCCGACTTACGGCTGTTTCTTTTGCGCCAAAGAGGCGTGTGCTGTAAATTTTAGGCGACTCTGAGCCTGTAGCGGTGAAAGTTTCTTCTTGGACGGCCATCCCTTGTGCATTACATGCAATAGGCCTCTAAGCCCAATGCAACCACTGTGGCAATTTCATCACCGACCGATGCCTTGAATTCCTCCTCGGCTTGTGCCACTGCGCTCTGGAATGCGGCAAGCCACGCCAAACCGTTTTCCGTGAACACCACTTGGCGTGCACGTGCATCGCGCGTGTCGTTTTCACGCTTGACCAAGCCCCATGCCTCGCACTGATCGACCAAATTTCCCATTGCTTGCTTGCTCATGCCGGCGGCTTGGGCAAGCTCTGTGAGCCTAGAGCCTTGAAGCGACAAATGCCGAGTGATGTGGATGTGCGCTGCACTGATTTGATCGCGCGCGGCCAAATTGGAAAGAGCCAGTGGTACCTGATCGTTGTTGGCCATGAGGTTTAAAACACGGGCATCGAATTGGCGCATGGCATGCCCCAACAAGCGGCCCAAATGGGTTTCGCGCCAGCGGTCGTCTCTGACCGATTGCATGCGCGCACTGGCCTCGCTCAGGGGGATCAAACTGTCATTGACTGGCATTTGCAAATAGTAAAGCAAACTGACTAAAAAATCTATTGAATCGTTGAGACAATGCCGTTACAGTACTGTTCAAGCATCCAGTCTTTAATCAACTTTCTGAATGCACCATTTTTAACCCGTTGATTCTCAAGGAGATTTTCATGAGCGACCAAAACAGCGACAAAACCAAAGCCCTGCAGGCAGCCCTGGCCCAAATCGAAAAACAATTTGGCAAAGGCACCATCATGCGCTTGGGTGAAGGCGAAGTCATCGAAGACATCCAAGTTGTGTCAACCGGTTCCTTGGGCCTCGACATTGCCCTTGGCGTAGGCGGTTTGCCACGCGGCCGTGTGGTTGAAATATACGGCCCAGAGTCCTCTGGCAAAACCACACTCACCTTGCAAGTCATTGCCGAAATGCAAAAAATCGGCGGCCAGTGCGCTTTCGTCGATGCAGAGCACGCCTTGGACATTCAGTACGCCCAAAAACTCGGTGTCAACCTGCAAGACCTCCTGATTAGCCAACCCGACACCGGCGAGCAAGCCCTTGAGATTGTCGACAGTCTGGTTCGCTCAGGTGCTGTCGATCTGGTCGTCATCGACTCCGTGGCCGCGCTCACACCCAAAGCCGAACTCGAAGGCGACATGGGCGACTCTCTGCCAGGCCTCCAAGCCCGCCTCATGAGCCAAGCCCTGCGCAAGCTCACCGCCACCATCAAGAAAACCAATTGCATGGTCATCTTCATCAACCAAATCCGCATGAAGATTGGCGTCATGTTTGGCTCGCCCGAAACCACCACCGGTGGCAATGCGCTCAAGTTCTATGCTTCTGTACGCCTAGACATCCGCCGCACCGGCACCATCAAACGCGGCGACGATGCCATCGGCAACGAAACCAAAGTCAAGGTGGTCAAAAACAAAGTGGCACCGCCCTTCAAAACGGCCGAATTCGACATTCTGTTTGGCGAAGGCATCAGCCGCCAGGGCGAAATCATCGACATGGGCGTCGAAGCCAAAATCATCGACAAATCGGGCGCTTGGTACGCCTACCAGGGCGAAAAAATCGGCCAGGGTCGCGACAATGCCCGCGAATTCTTGCGCGAAAACGCCGAGTTGGCCGCCGAAATCGAAAACAAAGTGCGCGAGTCTTTGGGCATTCCTTTGCTGGCCGAAGCGGTCACAGCGGCCTAAACCAGCGCGTTTCAAAAGTTGCGTTCCTTGATCAATGGCTCAGCCCGGGTTTAAGTTGTCCCTCAAAGGACGTGCGCTGCGGCTTTTGTCGCAGCGCGAACACTCTCGGGCTGAGCTGGTTCGCAAACTGTCCCCCCACGAAGAAGTGCCAGGCGAGCTGGCAAAAGCACTCGACGACCTCCAAGCCAAAGGCTTCATCGACGAAACCCGCGTCTTGGAGTCGGTTCTCAATCACCGCGCTCCCAAGCTGGGCAATGGCCGAATCAAGCAAGAGCTTCAAGCCAAAGGGCTGGCACCGGCTGCTATATCTCAGGCCATGCTTGAGCTCAAAGACTCTGAGTTTGAGAGGGCTCAGAACATTTGGCAAAAGAAATTTGGCAGCCCAGCCGCCGATGCCAACGAGCGCGCCAAGCACTACCGCTTTTTACTGACCCGCGGTTTTTCTTCCGAAGTCGTCCGCAAAGTGGTCAAGCTATCGGGCGCCCCAGAAGAAGACTTCGACAAATAAGTTTCGGGGGGTTACAAACCCAGCATTAGCTTTAGGTTTTGGACAGCGGCGCCGCTGGCGCCTTTGCCCAAGTTGTCCAAGCGAGCAATGACCACGGCTTGGCGGTGGGCTTCATTGCCGAACACGCGAATTTCAAGTTTATTGGAATCATTGTTGCCCGTAGCGCCCAACTTACCGCTTTCTTCGGCTGGCACCACACTGACCCAGCCGCCTTCGTTTTGGCTGCTGGCGTAGTGCGCGCGCAAGGCTTCGTAGACATCAGACACTTTAGGCTTGCCAGGCAAGTCGTCCAAAAATAGGGGCAACTCCACCAACATGCCCTGTCTGAAATTGCCAACCGCGGGCAAGAAAATGGGGCGGCGTGTCAGGCCGGCGTATTTCATGATCTCGGGCACGTGCTTGTGCTGAAGGCCCAAAGCATAGGCTTCGTGCAAGGGCGCACGTCCTGCTTCATAGTCTTCAATCATGGCGCGGCCGCCACCTGAGTAACCACTTACTGACGGTAGAGTTACTGCAAAATCAGTAGGCAGAATGCCAGAGTTGACCAGCGGGGCCAAGATGGCAATAGCGCCAGAGGCATAGCAACCAGGATTGCTAACGCGTTGCGCATTGACCACGGCGTCGCGCTGACCAGTGCGCATTTCGGGAAAACCGAACACCCATTGGTCATTGACCCGGTGTGCCGTTGAGGCGTCAATGATGCGTGGCTTGTGGCCAGGCAAAGCGTCAATCATGGCCACAGACTCTTTGGCGGCTTCATCGTGAAGGCACAAAATGACCAAGTCCACTTGCGCCATCAGCTCGCGCTTGGCCTCAGAATCCTTGCGTTTTTCTGGGGCAATGCTGACCAATTCGACTTCTGGCATGGCCAGCAAGCGCTCACGGATCAGGAGTCCTGTGGTACCAGCTTCGCCATCAATGAATATTTTTTTGGCCATTTAGGGCTCTCCCATGAAATTTTTTAACCGCGTCATGTCAATGTAAGTGACTCGGCTCAAGATTGGTGCGTTGCAACATGATACAGTCGCCGGCTGCAGTGTCCAGTGCTTGTTAAGGGCAAATAACCCTGACTGGCTGGTGAGAATAACCACCCTCTGAGAGAAACCTCATGAAGATCCACGAGTACCAAGGCAAGGAAATCTTGCGTCAATTTGGTGTGCCAGTGCCCCGCGGCATTCCGGCCTTCACAGTGCAAGAAGCGGTGGAAGCCGCTCAAAAATTGGGCGGCCCAGTGTGGGTTGTCAAAGCACAAATTCACGCGGGCGGCCGCGGCAAAGGTGGTGGCGTTAAGCTGGCACGCTCTATCGATGAGGTCAAGCAGCTTGCCAGCGAAATTTTGGGCATGCAGTTGGTCACTCACCAAACCGGCCCAGAAGGTCAAAAAGTTCGTCGCCTCCTGATTGAAGATGGCGCCGACATCAAAAAAGAATATTACATCTCTGCTGTCACAGACCGTGCCTCACAACGTGTGGCCATGATTGTGTCCAGCGAAGGCGGTATGGACATTGAAGGTGTGGCACACGACACCCCCGAGAAAATCATCACCGAAATCGTTGACCCCGCATTGGGCCTCACCGATGCACAAGCCAAAATGTTGTCTGACGCCATTGGCGTGCCTGCTGGCTCTACAGCCCAAGCCGCTGACGTGCTGCAGAAGGTTTACAAGTGCTACATGGAAACCGACGCGTCTTTGGTCGAGATCAATCCTTTGATCTTGGAAGGCAACGGCGGCATCCGCGCTTTGGACGCCAAGTTCAACTTCGATTCCAACGCTTTGTTCCGTCACCCTGAAATCGTGGCTTACCGCGATTTGGACGAAGAAGATCCCGCAGAAATCGAAGCTTCTAAATTCGACTTGGCCTACATCAGCTTGGACGGCAACATTGGTTGCTTGGTCAACGGTGCGGGCTTGGCCATGGCCACCATGGACACCATCAAGTTGTTTGGCGCTGAACCCGCCAACTTCTTGGACGTGGGCGGCGGTGCCACCCCCGAGAAAGTCACAGAAGCTTTCAAGATCATGTTGAAGAACCCCAAAGTGAAAGCCATTTTGGTCAACATCTTCGGCGGCATCATGAAGTGCGACACCATTGCAACTGGCGTGATCACCGCTTGCAAGGCCACTAACTTGAACGTGCCTTTGGTCGTTCGCATGAAGGGCACCAACGAGGATCTGGGCAAGAAGATGCTCAAAGAAAGCGGTTTGCCCATCATTTCCGTGGACACCATGGCAGAAGCAGCACAAGCTGCCGTTAAAGCGGTGAAAGGTTAATTACATGTCTATCTTTATCAACAAAGACACCAAAGTCATTACCCAAGGTATTACCGGCAAGACCGGTCAGTTCCACACTGAAAAATGCCAAGAGTACGCCAACGGTAAAAACTGCTTCGTTGCAGGTGTGAACCCCAAAAAAGCGGGCGAGTCCATCTTCAACATTCCAATTTACGCTTCTGTCAAAGAAGCGGCTTCCGACACCGGCGCTACCGTGTCTGTGATCTACGTGCCACCAGCAGGCGCAGCTGCCGCCATCTGGGAAGCTGTTGAAGCCGACCTCGACTTGGCCATCTGCATTACCGAAGGCATTCCTGTCCGTGACATGCTCGAAGTGCGCAATCGCATGCGCGCCAAAGAAGCGGCTGGCGGCAAGAAGACTTTGCTGTTGGGCCCCAACTGCCCAGGTTTGATCACCCCTGACGAAATCAAGATCGGCATCATGCCCGGTCACATTCACCGCAAAGGCCGCATTGGCGTGGTGTCTCGTTCAGGCACATTGACATACGAAGCTGTAGCGCAATTGACCGAAATCGGTTTGGGCCAATCTTCTGCGGTCGGTATTGGTGGCGATCCTATCAATGGCTTGAAGCACATCGACGTGATGCGCGCTTTCAACGAAGATCCCGACACCGATGCCGTGATCATGATCGGTGAAATTGGTGGCCCAGACGAAGCTGAAGCAGCTCGCTGGTGCAAAGACAACATGAAGAAGCCTATCGTTGGCTTTATCGCAGGTGTCACAGCACCCGCTGGCAAGCGCATGGGCCACGCCGGTGCCTTGATCTCTGGCGGCGCCGACACAGCCGATGCCAAATTGGCCATCATGGAAGAGTGCGGTTTCAAAATTACCCGCAACCCATCCGAAATGGGTCGTTTGCTGAAGGCCATGCTGTAATTGCGATAAGCAGTTTTACGCATCCCACGGCCCTTGCGGGCCGTTAAAATTCAAGTCCCGACAAAAGAATTGGCCCTTAGGGGCCTTTTCTTATTCCTACTAAAAATGCAAAGGGACTGACATGGAAATGTTACAAAACGCCGACTTCTGGATCGGCTTGATGAAGATCGTCTGGATCAATATCATCTTATCGGGCGACAACGCCGTGGTCATTGCCTTGGCGGCAAGATCACTGCCCGAACATCAGCAACGTCAAGCCATCATGTTTGGGTCTGGCGCTGCCGTTGTACTGCGTATTGCGCTCACCGTGGTGGCGGCTGCGCTCCTTGAGTTGTCTTTTTTACAAATCATCGGCGGCATCTTGCTGTTGTACATCGGCGCTCAATTGCTGAGTGAAGATGGCGACGAAGGTGAGGGCGAGGTTGAAAAAGCGAGCTTGTTCATGGCCATTCGCACCATCCTTGTGGCCGACATTGTCATGAGCTTAGACAACGTGATTGCGGTGGCTGCTGCAGCCAAAGGCAACATGACCCTGCTTATCTTGGGCTTGGCCATTAGCATTCCCATGGTGATTTTTGGCAGCGCCATCATGATCAAACTCATGACACGCTTCCCCATCATCGTCACCTTTGGTGCTTGTTTGATTGGCTGGGTGGGCGGCGAAACCATTGCCAGCGATGTGGCCCTGCGCGAATTCTCAGCAGAGAATCCTTGGCTGCACTACGCCGCGGCTACCGCAGGCGCGCTGTCTGTTTTGGCCATAGGCAAGTACTTCCAAGCCAAACACGCGCACAAACATGCGCCCGACACTGCTGCTTGATTTTAAGCAAGCGTTTGTCACCAAGCCGACCCACTGTGGTCGGCTTTTTTACGGCCTAATGCATCCAGCAAGATTAAAATTATTGTTTACCTAGGACCTCACATGACAGCGCCTCGTTCCAACTACTTCCGCGGATTCACATTGATTGAGCTCATGGTGGTCATTGCCATCATTGGGGTGCTGGGGTCATTGGCTTTACCGGCTTACCAAGACTACGCGGTCCGCGCCAAAGTCTCCGAAATGTTGTTGGCTGCAACTCAGTGCAAAACCGCCGTGTCTGAAGTGGTCAGTACGGCTTCACAGGCAGATGTCAGCACCGCCCTGCCCGCTGCATGCCAAACGCAAACCTCACAATATGTATCTAGCCTGTCTGTCAGCGCCAATGGCGTGATCACGGTGGTGGGCAACGCCAGCACTTTGCGCGGCAACACCAGTGACACCAGTAATGCACTGTCGCTGACCCCCATCCAATCAGGTACCACGGCCTTGGTCGGCACCACCGATGGTGGCAAGGCGATCAGCGCTTGGTCTTGTGGGCCTGCAGCCACCAACCCGCTGGCTGCCAAATACTTGCCAAGTTCATGCAAAGGCTCATAAGCCTTATTGCAAATGCTTTAGGGGGCCACCCAATGCCCCGACTTGCCGCCTTGCTTTTCTAACAACTTCACATCGGTAATGGTCATGCCGCGGTCCGCGGCTTTGCACATGTCATAAATGGTCAGCAAGGCCACTTGTACGGCAGTCAAGGCCTCCATTTCTACACCTGTTTGGCCCACCGTCTCTGCGGTTGCACGGCAAACAATCGTTGGTATAGCCGATGATGTAGGTATCTCAAATTCCACAGCCACGCGGGTCAAGGCCAACGGATGGCAAAGAGGTATCAAATCAGCGGTTCGCTTGGCACCTTGAATGCCTGCAATTCTGGCAATGCCCAGCACATCGCCTTTTTTAGCAGTGCCCGACTGCACCAAAGCAAGTGTGGCCGGTAACATTTGGATGGCACCTGTGGCCACCGCGACGCGGTGCGTCGAGGCTTTGGCACCAACGTCCACCATGTGCGCTTGGCCCTGCGCATCAAAGTGAGTCAAAGGCGACGAGTTGTTGGATGAGGTTTGCGACATGACTATTTTGAATAAACTGGTGAAAACCATTTACAAACGGTTGACTTAGATCGAGCATGATACGGTGTTCAGATTCACCTGAGAAGTTGGTGACCCTAATTGAAGCTTGCTACGCCCAAATCTAAACCATTGATGGTCCTCTTGGCCTTGTCCATGTTGCTGACGCCAGTCTGGTCACAGCTGCCTGGCAATGCGTCCAACTTACCGGCCTTGGGCGACGGCTCAGACATCACACTTTCCGCAGAACGTAAATTGGGCGACCGCATTGCACGCGAGCTTTACCGTGACCCCGACTATCTTGAAGACCCCGTTCTAGACGAATACCTGCAAAACATTTGGCAACCACTTGTGAAAGGCGCGCAGGCGCGAGGTGAAATGTCGGCAGAGTTGCAAGAGCGCTTTGCTTGGAAAATTTTGATTGGCCGCGACAGGTCGGTCAATGCCTTCGCCTTGCCAGGTGGTTATTTGGGCATTCACCTGGGCTTGATCAGTGTCGTGACCACGCGAGATGAATTGGCCTCTGTCATGGCCCACGAACTTAGCCACGTCACGCAACGACATATTTCTCGCTCGATAGGCGATCAGGCGCGCATGACCCCATGGCTCATAGGCGCCATGATTTTAGGCATGTTGGCGGCCAGTAAAAGTGCGCAAGGCGCGCAAGCCATGATTGTGGGTGGCCAGGCCATGGCGGCACAATCGCAACTGAATTTTTCGCGCGACATGGAACGCGAAGCAGACCGCATTGGCTACAGCGTGATGTCTGAAGCGGGGTTTGACACGCAAGGATTCGTCACGATGTTTGGCAAATTGCAACAAGCTGCTGGCTTGAATGACAGCGGTGCATTTCCCTATTTGCGAAGTCATCCCCTCAGCAGCGAACGCATGGCCGATATGCAAGCACGGCAGCAACTTCAAACACCACGTGCAGCGAACGCAGCGCAAGACCTTGTTCAAGCCATGATGTCGGCCAGAGCACGTGTTTTTGCACAGCCAGGCGTCGATGCCTTGCGTGCATGGTCACAAGAAGCCGCCGATGCCAGTGTTGCAACACAAACGCCAACCAAACAAGTGGGCATTTTGTATGGCGCTTGCTTGTCTTGGATGCAATTACGCGACATGTCCCAAGCACGCGCTTTGTTGCCTCGGCTTCATCTTGCCGTGGCAAAGCATGCGCCGGCACAACGCCTGGTGAACTTGCTAGAAGCCGAGTTGGCTTTTAAAGAAGATGACATGCAGGGCGTCCTGAAATCTTTGACACATCGGTCAGGCCCCAATCAAGCGCAATTGCAAAGACCCGAGCTGATTCTGACGGCACAAGCCAGTGCCCGGTTACAAGTTGCAGCTCCCAGCGCCGAGATACTTCAAATCTTGTCACGAAGCATTTCTATGCTGCAAACTTGGGTGCTTCAAAACCCACAAGATGCACAAGCGTGGCAAGTTTTGGCAACTGCATTGTCGGCCCAAGGCCGAACTTTGGCATCGTTAAGGGCTGAAGGGGAAGCACAACTTGCGCGCATGGACTTTGGTGCCGCCGTTGATCGATTGCGAGCTGCACAAGACGCCTCTCGCAAACTGAGCCCAGCCATGGGAGATCACATTGAAGCATCGATTGTGGATGCGCGTTTGCGCTTTGCCCAAGGCTTGTTGCGTGAGCAAATGCTAGAGCGCCAGGAAAGATAAAAAGCGCGCTTGGGCTACGGTGTGATGGGGCAGACCCACAACGCGTTGACGAATTGACAAGTAACTTTGCCAATGGGTGTGTCATGGGGATGGCCACTGAAATGCCAACCGGAAACAGAACCAGAACTTGTGCCTTTGCCTGTGCCATCGCCAAGATTTGACTCTGTCAACGTCAAGGCATAACGGTCTCTGTAAATTTCGGGCGCATAGCCAACACGGCTAGGCAAGTAATAGTCCACATCAAATTGAATGTGATGGGGGCTTATTTTCCAATGGTGAATTTGTTTAACCGCTATGCCTGCATGGTGGTCGACCCCTGAAGCAAACAACGCATTTCTTAAAGGAACGTTTTGGGCTGGCGTGTTTTGTCGCCAAGCTGGGCGCTCTTGAAGTGACGCAGAATGCGCTTCATTGACGGTGGCGGCAATTCGCGCCATGGCCTGTGCAATGATTTGAGTGTGTTGAGGCGTGATGACGGCGTGCAATTGCAAGGCAAGTTTTTCATGCAAAAAGGGCGGTGCAATTTCAAGCGGAATGCCATTGAACACCTCGCTGGCATAAACGCCAACCGATGAGCTGAGAACGGCCAACATCAAGCACCTCGAAGCGCCTAAATAAGGCGCCGTCTTTGCCACTTTGGCAGTGTTGCTACCGCATTGCAAAGACGACCTCATGTCAGTAAGGATTGAGGCACGCATTTTCTTGCGAAGTTGCGTAAGCCTTGGCGCCACCTAGGCTTACGCCAAGACCATAAGCCGTGGCAATGACGGTACACAACAAACCATTGCCGCCTTGGGATTCGCATGAGACCAAAATATCACTTCGAAACAGCGTGTCGGCTTCGACTTTTTCAAAGTTGCAAGTGTTGTATCGGTTGTCGTGTGCTGCGCAAGAAGACTGGAGGTTGATGCCAAACATAACATCTGGCACAAAGCCATCTAGGAGGGCTGTGCCGCAACCCGATCCAAGCGGTTGGCCATCGTTTCGGACACCACTGGTCGTGCCTGAGTCAAAATTTAAAAAATCCCAAAAGCCTTGACCCCAGACTTGTTGGGTTTCGGCGATGCTGCAAACTTGCATGGTGTGTTTCCATTCAAAAATTTTGTTAAAAATAATCAATGCTCAGGAAAGTGAGGGGCGTTGGAACACCGACCCATTCAATCGCTGGAATGAACTGAAGTGTCTGTAAAAGTTGGAGCTCGTTGGATTCAAATTCGCAAACAAAATGGTTTTCAAAGAGACTGTCTGTTTCTGCGGACATGCCCAGATTGAACAGGCCCCACAGGATCTGTTGCGGCAGTGCCAAAGCGGTATCCAAAGACAGGTTTGCATGAAAGCCCTGCCCAAAGTCCATTTGCAGTGCGTTTGAATGATGAGTTGTTTTGTACATTTAATTTCCTGTTTTGAATACCAAAGAGGTACTCATGGGCTCATCTTATGGCCCAAGACAGGCTGCACAACCTGCAATGGCTTGCAAGACAACTCTGGCACCGAGTGCATCCACAAACAGCTATGATCTCGATCCCTCTTCAAAGACCTTATGGCTGGCATTCACATCACAGACATCGAAGCGGCGATCAATTACTGGCGCCAAAAAAATCCGTCTCCCGATGGTGTGGCTTTGCCGCGCGAGCTTCGCGCTTTGGCCGAGGTGTATGCCCTGATGGTGTATTACAAAGAGGAAGAAGCTGACGAGTACACCTTGCCGTTGGCAGCGGCTGAAGCATGGCAAGCTTGGTATGCCAGCACCCCCGACACGCCGTGCATTGCCATTTGCTCAACATTCCAAGGCGACCCCGAGTGCAAGGGCTGCGGCAGAAGCTTTGAAGAGGTTCAGCTCTGGACAGAAATGAGCCCTGGCGAAAAACGCAGTGTCTGGCGCCGCATCACGGTGATCGGAACCTCATGGCGCTTCAATCGCTACGCCGAGCGAGCCGCTGAAGACCGGCAATTGGCACGCGAAGCCGCAGATGCGCAAGTGCCTTTGGGCTTTCAAAGCTGAGCCTGGTCTGGGCAGGCGCAAGCCCTGTTTATTTCCAGCGCACCACTTCCAAATGCACGCTGTCTTGGCTGTTGCTTAACGTAAGCTCGCCTTCTTGCACCGTGGCTTGAATTTGCATGCTGCGCTCTGCCAATTTGGCCAAGGCTTGGCTGGCCTCGGTTGGTACGCGCCACACTTGTAGCTTGTCCATGCGTGAGAGTTTGCTCTCAATGCCGCGCCACCACACCTCGGCGGCATGGTTAAAGCAATACACCATGACCGCATCCGATTTTTGACAGGCTTTGTTCAAGGGCTTGTCTTCGGGTTGCCCTACTTCCACCCACAGACGCGTTTGACCCGTAAAGTCGCGCAGTGACAAATCTGGATCGTCAGGGTCAGACAACCCAGCCCCAAAGGCCAACACGCCATCGCCATTCAAATCGCTTTGCAATTTGTAGGCGTTGAGCGACAAAGCCAATAAGCGAATCATCATGCGCTCGTCGGTTTCGCTGGGATGACGCGCTAAGGTGAGGGCGTGATCGGCGTAGTAACTGTGGTCAATGTCTGCAATAGAAAGATTGACTTTGTAGATGGTGGATTTGAGCGCCATTCTGAAATGACTCGCTCAGACCCGTTTGGCCAGCTCAATGGCTTTGCCAATGTAGCTACCCGGTGTCATGTCCAACAATCGTTCTTTTTCGGCTTGGGGAATGTCGAGTTCTCTGATCAAGCCATGCAAAGCTTCAGCGGTCACCGTTTTACCGCGTGTCACTTCTTTCAATTTTTCGTAAGCACCTTGCACGCCATAACGGCGCATCACGGTTTGAATCGGTTCGGCCAAAACTTCCCAAGCGGCATCCAAATCTTGCGCCAATGCTTCTTCGTTCAATTCCAGCTTTTTCAGACCTGTCATGAGCGACGAATACGCCAGCGCGGAATAGCCCAAGGCCACGCCCATGTTGCGCAAGACGGTGGAGTCGGTAAGGTCGCGCTGCCAACGGCTGATGGGCAACTTCTCTGACAAATGCTTGAGCACGGCATTGGCCAAACCCAAATTGCCCTCTGCATTTTCAAAGTCAATCGGGTTGACTTTGTGCGGCATGGTGGAAGAACCTATCTCACCCGCTTTCAAGCGCTGTTTGAAATACCCCAAGCTGACATAGCCCCAAATGTCACGCGACAGATCGATCAAGATGGTATTGGTGCGGGCCAAAGCGTCAAACAATTCAGCCATGTAATCGTGCGGTTCAATTTGAATGCTGTAAGGCTGAAAAGACAAGCCCAAGCCCCAATGCTCGCTTGAGGCGCCTGCCTCGTGGGCTTCTGGCGTTTCCACAACGGACTTGGAAAAATTTTCCCAATCGAAGTTGGGCCATGCAGAAAGGTGTGCGTTGTAGTTGCCAACCGCACCATTCATCTTGGCCTTCAAGGGCACAGCTGCAATTTTTTCGCGTGTGTTGCGCAACCTAACAAGCACATTGGCAAGCTCTTTACCAACCGTGGTAGGGCTGGCCGTTTGACCGTGCGTGCGGCTGAGCATCGGAATGGCGGCATACGCATGGGCCATGCTGCGCAATTGTTCAATCACTTCATCGATGGCTGGCAAGATCACTTGCTGGCGCGCACCTTTCAGTTGCAAGGCGTGGCTGGTGTTGTTGATGTCTTCGCTGGTGCAAGCAAAGTGCACAAACTCCGAGGCCTGCTCAAGCTCGGGGCGGTCATTGAATTTGGACTTGATCCAATACTCGACAGCTTTGACATCGTGATTGGTTGTCTTCTCAATTTCCTTGATGGCCAATGCATCTTGCTCTGAAAACTGCGTCACCAAACCCGTGAGGTATCGACGCGCGCCCAAAGAAAGCGGCTTGAACTCTTCAAAGCCCGCATCAGACAAAGCAATGAACCAAGCAATTTCGACTTGCACACGACGATGCATGTACCCAAGCTCGCTCATGAGTGGACGCAGGGCGTTGAGTTTGTTGGCGTAACGGCCATCCAAAGGCGAAAGGGCTGAAATAGGAGAAGAAGTCATACGCTGATTGTAAGTTCTGACCCTGACAGGCGACTGAGCCCGTGATTCATCTAGAATGCACGTCACTTTGCCCTGTTTTGGCGATTTTTGACAAGAACAAACACATGAAATTGATCGGTTCCCCCACCAGCCCTTACGTCCGCAAGGTTTGCATCGTGATGGCTGAAAAGAAACTGGACTACCAAATGGTGGTCGAAGATGTTTGGTCGGCAAACACCACCATCCATGCCTCCAACCCTCTGGGCAAGGTGCCTTGCTTGGTTTTAGAAGGTGGCGAAGCGGTGTTTGATTCACGCGTCATCGTGGAGTATTTGGACACCTTGTCACCCGTTGGCAAATTAATACCCACCAACGGCCGTGAGCGCGCCGAAGTCAAAACTTGGGAAGCGTTGGCCGATGGCCTGCTCGACGCCGCCTTGTTGGCCCGCATGGAAGCCGTTTGGCCCCATCGCCCCGCCGAACAGCGCAGCCAGCCGTGGATTGATCGCCAACTGCACAAAATTGATCAAGCGCTTCGCGCCATGTCTCAAGGCTTGGCAGACAAGCCTTACTGCTCGGGCTCGCAATTGAGTCTGTCTGACATTGCGGTGGGATGCGCGGTGGGTTATTTGGATTTCCGCTTTCCCAACATTCAATGGCGTGAGACTTACCCCAACCTCGACAAGCTCTACGCTAAATTGATGCAGCGTCCCAGCTTCGTTGACAGCTTGCCTGCTTAATTCTGACAAGGTGGATGGCGTGGCCAACAGTGTTTAACTGTTGGCCCTTTTTTTGAGCCAACGCATCAGCGCCCCCACCCATGGAAGCTTTTCATAAAGCTCTTCTGCGGCGTCCCAATAATCGCGGTGCAAACTGATGCGTTGTTGCGCATCTAACACCAAGTGACTGGTGCCAAGCACCACTTGCTCGGTTTGGGTGTCAAAACGCTTGAAACGAAAACGAAACTCCCACGTTAAAAACGCTTGGTCGCCGTCGATCACTTGACCCGTGATGACAAATCGGGGTTGCTCAAGTGACACGTACATGTGTTGAAAAATTTTCTCAATGGCTGGGATTCCCTGCACATCGTTGAACGGATCTTTGAAGCGCGCTGAAGCGCTGTAAAAATCTTTCAAGGCCGACACACTTTGGGGCGTGAGCGTTTCGAAATAGTCTGCGATCTGTTGAAAGCGTTCTCGCGTACTCATGATCAAAGTCCTGTAAAACGGCGCACCAAGGCAAAATACATTCGATAGGGTAAGAGTCGCATCAATTTGAGCCACAGCGTGAAACGCTTGGGAAAGTGAATGTCAAACAAGCCCTCAGACCAGCCCTGCAACATGGCTTTGGCCGCATCGTCGGGCGACATCAAGGCCGGCATCTGAAAATTATTTTGTGCCGTGAGCGGCGTGGCCACAAAACCTGGGTTGATCAGACTCACGCCAATGCCCTTGTCTTGCAAATCCATGTACAAGGTTTCTGCCAAGTGCGTCATGGCCGCTTTGGTCGGCCCATAGGCCAAGCCATTTGGCAGGCCACGCCAACCCGCCACACTGCTGACCAAACTGACGTGGCCAAAGCCTTGTTGTAAAAACATTGGCAAGCACGAATCGAGCACTCGCAACAAACCGTTGTAGTTGACGTCTTGATGACGCAACATGTCTGCGAGGTCAAACTCAGTGGCGCGCTGCGCACGGTAATGACCAGCACAATAAAGCAGCATGTCCAAGGACCCCATGGCTGCAACCTGACGCGTGGCATAGCGAACTTGCAAGGTATCTGTGACGTCCAGCGGCAACAATGCAATGGGCTTGCCTTCTTTTTGGCATTGCTCTGCCCATGCCGAAACCACACCGACATCGCGGGCCGAGATGACCACCTCCGCACCTGCCGCATGCAAGGCTTTAGCACACGCCAAGCCAATGCCACTGGAGGCACCGACCAGCCAAACTCGGCGGCCTTGCCACTGCACCATGGGTTGGTTCAGCGGGGCACCCCAGCGGCGCTTCAGAGGTATCGAAAGATTGACCAAGGGCAATTCGCCAGGGCCTGCTTTAACAGTTTCAAGGCTCATGACGTTTGGCCCAACGCCGTGTTCGAGCGGCGTTTGAATGACAAAGTCACCTCCCCCAAAGTCACGCCCCATTTGCGCATGACTGCTTTGTTCAGCATGACTTGGTCGTCCATCAAGTACATCCAATCGTCGAATTGCACCTGCCATACCGTGCCATCGACCGGCAAAGCCAAGGTGTATTGCCAGCGAAAAGCGTTGCCTTTGACTTCACCCTCGGCCAAACCAATGACGTCGTCAGCACGCCCTTCATAGCGGCCTTGCGGCAAAGCTTTCAAGCGCCAAATGCGGCGTTGCTGTGTGCCATCAGAATAAGTGAAGGCTTCATCCAAAACGCCTTCGTCGCCTTGCCAGCGGCAGTCCATGACCACTTTGAAGCGCTTGACCACACGGCCCGATCGATCGGTGAAAACGCCCCAAGCGTCGACCATGCCATTGAAGTAAGTGCGTAAATCAAGGACTGGTTTTTCGGCAGCATAGTCAAGCACTTGCGGACCCGCACATGCTGACAAGGCGCCAACACTGCCTGTGATGGCAGCCAGCCCTGCCGTGCGCATGAGCAGAGGCGCTGTCAAGCTGTGAGAAATTCTTTGTAGGCAGTGGCGTCGGTTCATGAGGTGCTCCGGGGTGTCAGCAGGGCAGCTGAGGGTTGAATCCAAAAAAACACAAGTGCTGCCAGTGCCAAAGACTTCAGCACACAAGGCAACACACCATAGGCCAATGAAAGGGCGTTCAAGCCCACCTCACTTTGCACGCCGGGTGCATAGCCCCAACTGGCCAGCAATGGCAAACACAAACCGGCCGCCAAAGCCAAATTAAATTTGGTGATGAGGTTCCACCACCCCAAATACAAACCTTCAGCGTGGCCTCGATGGCCTAGGTGATCAATGACACGATTGAGCAAGGCGCTTGGCACCACCATGTCGGCGCCTAGGGCCACACCAGATGCCAAGCAAACAGCAAGAAACAAGTACTCGTCACCTGGCCCCAATTTGCTCACTGATGCAAAACTCAAAATGGCCAACAACATACCTGCAGCCCATGTTTTGGCCAAACCCCAGCGGCGAACCAGCACGAGCCAAAGCGGCAACGACAACACGCCCGCTACAAAGTAAACACCTAAGAACAAGGGTGCCATGCGCGCAGAAGCTTGTATTTGATCCTCGACAAAGAACATCACCAAACTGGCAGGTACGGCACTGGCGATGCCATTCAACATAAAGACACACAACAGTTTTAAAAACAAGCTTTGCTGAACAGGCAACAGCATGCCCAGCGAAATGGTCTGAGTTTTTTCTGCGGCCAAGGGCGCATGACCAGCCTCAAAAACACCTTGCCATGACCATAGGCCCACCATCAGCAAAATACCCAAGAGCACAGTGGTGAAAGACCAGCCTGACAGTGCTGGCAAAAGTGAGGCCAAGACAACGCCTATCAAACCTGCACCTTCACGCCATGCAATGACGCGGCCTTGCTGCACAGCATCACCTCCCAAGCGCGTGGCCCATGCTTGGTGAAGAATGCTCAACCCACTGAAGGTCAAATGGCACAAGCTGACAAACACCGCTACCCAGGCCACATAACTGGCTGTTGCAGAAAAACTGGGCGGAAAAAAGAGAGCCGCAAAAGACAAAAGCAGCAGCAATGCCAACGCACCGGCCACCCTAGCAAAGCTTTGTTTTGATCGGCCATACAAGACATCGCTGATGCACCCCATCCATGGGTCAATGAACGCATCCAACAAACGGCTGAGCAACAAGACCAGGCCCAAGGTGGTGAGAGGAACCGCAAATTGCGTTGCGTACACGTGCGGTAAGTTGACATACATCGGCAATGCCACAAAAGACAAAGGCAGTGCAAGCAAGCCATAAGAGGCGCCCACCGCATGAGGTCGCGTCAAGGCAAATTTCATAAACCATTGACCCACGCTTGGCGAATACCGGGCGCTGGCGTGGCTTCATGCAGCCAAATGCCAAAAAACAACTTGGCAAAATCTGGATCGGTTACTGCACCAACCCTGCGCTGCTGAAACCAAAACTCTGCGCCTTCGTTGGGTTTGTGAACACCCACCAAACGATCGCCCTGGCGAACATTGGGGAAAATGTCGGTCATGGCCTTGAGCCAATCTCTTTCTTGAGCCGCGCTGATGCGGCCCAATTTACGCATTTCGTCCAAAGAGCGTTTGGCAATGGCCGAACCCTCAAAGCTTCGGAGGTATGACAGCTCCAACGCAAAAGGATGAGCCGTGTATTTCTGAACCGAAAACCCTGGCTGCGTCCACAAGCGCGCATCGTAAATTTCAAAACCCCATACTTGATAGCGTTGGGTGCTCGAAGGTTTGGTGCCCGGCAAAATAAGATCATCCGACTGCGCCAAGCAAGGCAAGGCCACCAGCGCCAAGGCGCAAACACTTTGTTTAAAACGCAAGTGCCACGTGTTCATGTCAAGCAGGCTTTTGCAATGTGAACTGAATCACATCGGTGTTGGCTTCATCAAATGCTGCTTCACAGTAAGCCAGATAAAACTCCCACGTGCGCAGAAACTTGTTGTCAAAACCCAGCGTCAAGACCTGAGACTCTTGCGCCATGAAATCATGACGCCAGCGGCGCAATGTCTCTGCGTAATCGGGGCCAAATTTCAACTCATCGATGACCTTCAAACCAGCCCGCTCGGCTTGCCTTCTAAATTCAGTGGGGCTGGGCAAACATCCACCAGGGAAGATGTATTGCTGGATAAAGTCTGTCGATTTGACATAGCGGTCAAACAAAGCATCGTCAATCACGATGCTCTGAACACAGGCTTTGCCGCCTGGTTTTAAAAGTTTGCTAATGGCCTGGAAATAAGTAGGCCAGTATTCTTGGCCAACGGCCTCAATCATTTCAATCGAGCACACCGCATCGTAGGGACCATCATCGATGTCACGATAATCTTGCAAGCGCAAATCTGCTTGGTCTGCTTTGCCATTCCACTTCATGCGCGCGTTGGCAAATGCCAGTTGCTCTGTTGAGAGCGTCACGCCTGTGACGTGAGCACCCATTTCCATGGTGGCCATCTCTGCCAAAGCGCCCCAACCACATCCAATTTCTAGGACACGTGAACCTTGTGTCACGTCTGTGGCCTGCAGAGCACGCCTTACCTTGGCATGTTGCGCTTCTTGCATGCTAAGGCTGAAGTCGCCTTGAAACAAAGCCGAGGAGTAGTTCATGGTGCTGTCCAACCACAACTCGTAAAAAGCATTGCCCAGGTCGTAATGTGCGTGGATGTTTTTGCGGCTGTTGGCTTTGTGATTGCGATTCAGCAAATGGCGCACGCGGTAAATCATGCGACCCCACCATGAACCATAAATCAAATCCTCCACCACACGTCGATTTTGAATCATGACGCGCAGTAACTCGCTCAAAGAAGGCGTGCGCCAATCACCGGCAATGTACGACTCGGCAAAACCAATGTCGCCCGATTTCAAGCTGGCCAAAAAAACATTCCAATTGCTCAAACTGAGGGCGGCGTGCGGCAAGGAACCATTGCCATAAATCTTCATGCTGCGATCTGGAAATTGAACGGTCAAGGTGCCGTGTTCAATTTTTTCAAGCAGCTGAAGCACACGGCGTGCGGCCATGGGTGCTGATTGAATGGCCAAGGAAGTGCCAGATGATGTGGTGGAGTTCATGCTCAGCTGTTTTTTGAAATGACGGGGTTATCAACATGTCCACGGGTGACAAATTGCGCGGGGGGCAGGGGCTTGTGGAAAAAGGGCACACGTTTAAGCCACAACAACAACGCGTGCCAATGAATTCGCAGTACAACTGCGAAAGTCCAGAATGGGTAGTGCCAAAAGGTGCGGCGAATTTCGGCTTGAGTTGCTGGCACCAACTTGCCGCTTTGGCTGGTTTGTATCAGCGGGCCATCGGTATCACTGTGATCAACGCGCGCCACAATGCGCTCTTCGCCATTGACATGTGTGCGCATGAACCTGAACTGGTAGTGGCCCGCCACTTCGCAAAACGGTGACACATGAAACACTTTGTCGGCTTGCGCTGTAACGCCCCACTTGGGCTCGTGCAATAGATAACAATGGCGCTCGCCAAATGTGTTGTGCACCTCCGCCACAATGGCGGCCAAACTTTGATCTTTTCGGTGGCAATACCAAAAACTCACCGGCTTGAAGGTGTAGCCCAAGACGCGCGGAAATGTCTGCAACCAAATTTCGCCATCGGCATCTTGAACATTGGCCTCTGCCAACAAGGTCTCTAGCCAGGCCAATGCACCACCTTCTTCTGGTGTGCGGCCATCACCATGGTCTTCATCGTAAAAAGACAAGAACCCGGGTTGATTCAAAGACAAAGCAATTGACTTTGCCGTGTTCAGATTGCACGTCAGTGACCGCAACTGCCGCATGGGCAGCATCACAAAATAGGCAGCATAGTCAAAGGCATGGCGGGCAGGGCGCAAGCGCACGTGCCTCACTTGGCCATGTCCAATGAGAATGCCGGCGCTTTTCATCCATGCACCTTCAACAGCAACTCTCTGGCCACCGACAGGCCTGACTTCAACCCATCTTCGTGAAAACCATAACCAAGCCAAGCACCGGCATACCAAGTATTTTGCTGGCCTTGAATGCGGTGCATGTGTTGCTGTGCCTCGATGGCTGCCAAGTCAAACACAGGATGCGCATAGTCAAAGCGACGAATCACTTTGGCGGGATCTATGGGTTGCGTCGGGTTCAGTGACACCACAACCGCTTGTGAATAAGGCAAGGGTTGCAATTTGTTCAGCAAATAATGCAGACACACGCGCGAGCTTTCTTGATCTTCGCTTTCGGCGCGGGCGTAATTCCAAGCGGCCCATGCTTTACGGCGACTTGGCAGCACGCTCTCATCGGTGTGCAACACCGCGACGTTGTCTTGATAACGAATGGCTGACAAACATTGCGTCTCGGCATCACTGGGGTTTCGCAGCATGCGCAAGGCTTGGTCGGAATGGGCGCAAATGACCACCTCGTCAAACCTTTCAGCAGCCCCTTGGGTGACAATTCTGACCCCTTGCTCGTCTCGTTCAATCAGTTGCACGGGCGTATTCAGACGCTTGTCACTGACATCTTTGACTATTTTCTGCACATAGTTGCGAGAGCCGCCCGTCACCGTGAACCAGCGCGGACGATTGCTCACCTGAAGCAAGCCATGGTTGTGGCAAAAACGAATCATGGTGGCCACTGGAAAGGCCAGCATCTGATCGGTGGGGCAACTCCAAATGCAGCCCATCATGGGCAAGAAATACCAATTTTGAAAGGCCTCGCCAAATTGGTGCTGCTTCAAAAATTCTGACAGCGGTTGGCGCATGGCCGTTTCGTTTTGTTGTACGGCGATTTCTGTACACAATTTATTGAAGCGCAATACATCCAGCAGCATTTTGTAAAACTGCGGTCGCAGCAAATTGCGACGCTGCGCAAACACCGTGTCTAAATTGCTGCCACTCCACTCCAGTGCTTCGTTGCCCCAGGCACGTGGCGCTTGGACCGAAAAGGACATGTCAGACAAGGACGTTTCAACACCCAACTCGGCAAACAAATTGATCAGGTTGGGGTAGGTTCTTTCGTTGAAAACCAAAAAACCAGTGTCTACACCGTGCGTGACCATGCCTTGCGTCGTTGGCAAAGTGATGTCTACGGTATTGGCATGTCCTCCAAAATAATCACCTGCCTCAAACAAGGTGACGTCTGCTTGTCCTTTGAGACTGTGCGCGACCGCGAGGCCTGAAATGCCCGATCCCACAATGGCGATTTTTTTGTATTTCAAAATGTCTTTCTTTCAGATGCTGCTTAAAGCGCTTTGGCCGCCAAGCTTTTTTCAACAGCCTGCACCAAACTTCTGCTTTCTGGGCTGGTCATGCTGTTGTAGCTGTCTATCAATTTGCCGTCGCGGCCAATCAGGTATTTGTAGAAGTTCCACTTTGGACGCTGACCAGGACTTTGCGACAGTTGTTTAAAGAATGGCGCCGCTGCATCTCCTGTGACGGCGGTTTTGGTGAACATAGGAAACTTCACACCAAAAGTGCTTTCACAAAAGTCGGCAATCTCTTGGTTGGTGGCTTTTTCTTGAGCAAAGTCGTTTGAAGGAAATCCCAAGACCACCAAGCCGCGGTCTTTGTACTTGTCGTGCAAGGCTTCTAAGCCTTTGTACTGCGATGTAAAACCGCAATAACTGGCGGTGTTGACCACCAAAATGACCTTGCCACTGTATTGGCACAGTGACTGCGGCTTTTCATCTTGCAAGCGCAGAAACGTGTGGTTCAACAAACCGGGACAAGTGGCACTGCTGGCCGCTGTGGCTGGCTGCGCCCATGCAGCGGGAATGGCCAAGCAAACGACCATGAATGCCAAGCATTGAAGCATCTTGAATTTAGGCATTGAACTGTCCATTCTATTTTGTGACTGGACAGTTTACTTCCAAATTTCGTGCTTGTCACGTCCCTTGTGGCAAATTGGCCTCATCTGGAAAAACAGCTCGCCACAAAGCCAAAACAGCGTCCTGCTGCGCCTTCAGCTGGGCGCCTTCAACCTGTGTCGGCTCCTCATTCAAACGGGCTTTGTGTTGTATTCGCCGCAATTCTCGGTAAGCGGCCGAGGATGCTGTGCCAACACCCTGGGGCAGCAGACCAGCAAGCTCCGCGCGCTGTAACAAGGCAATGTTGCCGACGTTGTCTGCCAGTTCTGGGTGCGCCCGGGTGTGCATCAAGACCAAATATTGGACGGCAAACTCAGCATCCACCATGGCCCCAGGACTGTGTTTCACATCAAAAAATCCGGGCTTGATGGGGTGCGCTGCACGCACCCGATTGCGCATGGTGACGATCTCTTGCGTCAACAACGCTGGGGCGCGTTGTGCGGTGATCACTGCGCGTCTCACCTGGTCAAAGCGCGCCTTCATGTTCAAATCGCCCATCACAAAGCGAGCGCGGGTCATGGCCTGATGCTCCCAAGTCCACGCTGTGTTGCTGCCTCGTTGTTGTTGATAATCGGCATACGCACCGAAAGTGGTCACCAACAAACCTGAGCTGCCATTGGGCCTCAAGGCGGTGTCGATTTCAAACAAATCGCCCTCTGCCGTCTTGACCGTGAACCAGTTAATCAGCTTTCGAACAAAGCTTGCATAGACCTCTTGGGCACGCTCATCGGCATCTTCATAGACAAAAACAATGTCCAAATCGCTGCCATAGCCTAGCTCCTTACCGCCCAACTTGCCGTAAGCGATGATGGCAAATTGCGGGGTCTCTCGGTGGCGATTTTTAAGACAAGACCAACACCACTCGGCCGTCACACGAAGCACGGCATCGGCCATGGCACTTAAATCGTCAGCCACTTGTTCGACAGTGAGTCGCCCCTCAACGTCTCGCGCCAAGGTCCGAAAGACCTCGGCATGGTGAGCTCGGCGCAACAAGTTCAGCAAGTTTTCTTCGTCGTCTTCACCCGTTCGCCTCAAGGCCTCGCGCCGAGCCTGCAACTCGGATTCAAAGTCAGCCGCCACAAAGCGTTGCTTCAAGACATCACCACCCGCTAACTCATCAATGACGCCTGGATGCTGAACAAGATAACGGGCAGGCCATTTGGCAGCACCCAACAACCTGAGCAGTCTTTCATGAACCGCCGGACGCTCGAGCATCATTGCCAAATAGCTTTCTCGTCGCATCAATGGCTCCATCCAATCGGCCATGCGAACAACGGCAAGCTCGTCAACACGACCCTCTTGCAGCCACTGGGCTGTACGCTGGAGCAATCGCATCAAGCGCGCTCTGGCATCGTCGCGCAGGCTTTTGACTTTGGCGTTGTCTTGCCAATGCGCCAAGCGCTTGCGGGCTTCGCCTTTGAACAAATCTAAAACGGCTTCAAGCTCTGGACGATCCCGCGCGGTCTGGGTCTGACAACCTTTGCAGCTTTGATCACCGCCCAACAAAATATCAAACTCATGCGCCACAATTTCTCGGTGTGCGTCCAGATCGGTCAATAAATCGCAACTGTCGGCATAGCCCATGGTGTGCGCAATCCAGTTGAGATCTTGGTCTTGTGTGGGCAGTACGTGGGTCTGCAGATCGTCCAAATATTGAATGCGGTGTTCTACTTGACGCAAAAAAACATAGGCCTTGGCCAATGCATCGGCAGTCTCCATCGGCATCAAGCCGGCTTTGGCCACCCGTTTGAGAGCATCTAAAGTTGGCCGGGTTCGCAATTCTGGAAATTGGCCACCTCGAACCACCTGCAACAGCTGCACAGTAAATTCAATTTCTCGAATGCCGCCACGCGACAGCTTGACATCATTGGCCCGCTCAGGATGGCCGGCACTGCGTTTGGCCGCATGATCGCGAATTTGCTGATGCAAAGTCCGTAAAGACTCAAACACGTTGTAGTCCAGATAGCGTCTGAAGACAAAAGGCAAAATCACGCCCCGCAAGCTGGCGGCAGAGCCATTGACAAGGCTGCTGCGCGGTGCAATGACGCGGCTTTTCATCCATGCAAAACGCTCCCACTCGCGCCCCTGAACCAGCAGGTACTCTTCCAAAGCGCCCAATGACACCACACTGGGGCCCGAGTTGCCGTTGGGCCTCAAGGCCAAATCGACTCGAAACACAAAGCCATGCTCGGTCGTGTCACCAATCAGGGTGTAGATGGCCCTGACGGCTCGTGTGAAGTAAGACTGAACCGAAATCTTGCCCAATCCTTGGTCGTTGCCCGTAGTTTCGCCGTCTTCGTCGTAGACATAAATAAGGTCAATGTCGCTGGACACATTCAATTCCCGAGCACCCAGCTTGCCCATGCCAATGACCCAAAACTCAGCACGCTTTCCATCTGCCGTCATCGGTATCCCGTGACGGGCGTCCAAGTCTCGGAACGCTTGTTGACAGGCCTCGTCCAAAGCCACTTCCGCCAGCTGGGTTACCGCCAAGGTGATTGTTTCTAGGGGTGCTTGAGATTCACAGTCCAGCGTCAACAACCTGGCCATGGTCCATTGCCGCAAAATTCGCAAAGCCGCGCCTACATCATGGCCCTGTGTCCGCAATTGTTGATAGGCCTGCGTTAAAGACTCTCGTTGCGGAACGACCTGCGGCAGCCCCGCAAACACATCGGCATAGCGTCTCTGGAGCCGCTGATAAAAACGAGAGCCTTCTGAGAGGGGTGGGGGTCGCTTTGAATCCATGGCTGTGTCTGTCTCAAATGGCTCTGCGGCAGTCATAATTCCCTGCCTGAGTCTTTATGTCTGTATTGCGATTCGAATGCTGAAGTTTTCCACCCTGTCTCTGTTGCTGAGCAACGCGCTGCGCGTCACCGCTTGGTTGATGCTCGTGGCAGGCATGGTCTTGGGCGTGGGATGGGCGGCATTGCATTTTTGGATTGTGCCAAGAATTGAAGATTTCAGACCTCGGCTTGAAAACTTGGCCACGCAAACCATAGGCGTTCCCGTCCAAATGGGTCAGCTCGTGGGTGTTTCGTCGGGCTGGATGCCCACCTTTGAGATTCACAACCTCAGTTTGCTAGACCCAGAAGGCCGACCCGCCTTGACCTTGCCCAAAATAGTCTTTGCAATCAGTGTGCGGTCGGTCTTGGATTTGGGGGTCGAGCAACTGGTCATTGAATCACCCACACTCGATGTTCGCCGAACCGCTTCAGGCGAATGGCGCATTGCTGGTCTCTCGCTCAAAAAAGACAACGCTGCCGACTCCGCCGCAGCCGACTGGATTTTTGCCCAAAAAGAAATCGTGATCCAACAAGGAACGGTGGTATGGACCGATGAGTTCAACCCGTACCAACGCGACAGAACCTCGCTCCAATTGACAGATGTGACGTGGGTCTTGCGCAATTCTGCTCGCCACCACTTATGGCGCTTGGACGCCACACCGCCCACAGGTTGGGGTGATCGGTTTGTGTTCATGGGCGATTTAAAACGAGGCCTGTTGTCCACACACCCTGGCCGCGTAAATGATTGGAGCGGGCAAGTGCATGTTGAGTTTCCAGATGTCGACTTGTCGCAACTGGGCCCACACCTGCCCTGGAAAGTCAACGCAACCCAAGGTCAGGGCGCACTGCGCATGTGGGTTGATCTGAACCAAGGCAAGGTCAAACAAGCGACGGCCGATTTGATATTGGAAAACGCCAAAGCGCAACTCAGCCCAGAACTTCAAGCGCTGTCTTTCAAAAACATCGCGGGCCGCGTCTCTGTCAAGCCGTTGAACAAAGGCTTAGATTTTTCGACCGAGGGCTTGCGCTTTGACACCACCGATGGTCTGCATTGGCCTGGCGGCAATGTCAAGTTTTCATACGCCGAAGCCGAGAATGGCAAAAACGCCAAAGGGCTTTTTCATGGCGACAAATTAGATTTATTGGCGTTGCGCAACATTGCATTGCAACTGCCCTTACCCAATGAGGCTCGAGAGCCATTGTTAGACCACAAGGTCTCTGGCTTGGTGAACGCCTTGCACATAGAGTGGACCCAACTGCTGGGCACCCATGACACTGCATTTCAAATCAATGCTGCTAACGGTCGCTTTGAAAACTTTTATTTTGAGGGCGGTCGGCCAGGGTCGCCCTCCGCGCATTGGCCAGGCATTGAAAACGCCGACATCAGTTTTGACATGACTGGCGAAGGGGGTCAACTCAAGGCTTCTGTTGACGGCGGCGCTTTCAGTTTGGCGCACATTTTTGAAGACCCGCGAATTCCCTTGGACAAGATGCAGGCTTCCATCAAATGGGTCAAACAAAAAAACCAATTGTCTGTGCCCGACTGGCAACTGAGTCTGAGCAACGCAGACCTCAGCGGTGAGTGGCGCGGCAATTGGAAACCAAGCACACTGCCCAACAGCTTAGGTATTTTGGATTTACAAGGCAGCGTCTCGAAAGCCTCTGCTGCTCGCGTTCACCGTTATCTGCCTAACACCTTGCCACAGAATGTGCGTCATTACGTGCGCGATGCGGTACTCAAAGGCGACGTTCAAAACTTGGCCATCAAAATCAAGGGTGACCTGCAACAGCTGCCATTTGCCAACCCCAAAGACGGTGAGTTTCGCTTTGCTGGCAAAGTCAAGGATGTTCAATATGCATATGCTCCCCCGAGCAACGCCGCCCCTTCTCGCAACACAGCGCCCACACCACCCAGCGCCATTTGGCCCGTGATGAACGCCGTGAACGGTGACATTGTGTTTGACCGTCTCAACTTCAAGGTCAACAACGCTTCGGGCAAATGGGGCAATGTGCCGTTCACGCAAATCAAGGCAGAAATTCCTAAGTTAAACAACAAGGTCGTGGTGCTGGTTCAGGGTGAGTCCAGAACAAATGCCCAACTTCTTTTGAACGAGTTACGGTCCTCGCCCATCAACAACATGCTTGGCGGCTTATTCACGCAAGCCCAAAGCACAGGCACATTAAACTCGCGCCTCAAACTCAGCTTGCCTTTGGATGAGCTAGACAAAACCAGCGTGCAAGGCAGCGTTGTCTTGAACAACAACGATGTGCGCCTGCAAACCAGTTTGCCCGTCTTTGAAAAAGCCCTGGGAACAATCAACTTCAACGAGTCGGGCTTCACTTTGGCGGGTGTCAATGCACAGTTCTTGGGTGGCCCTCTTAAATTAGAGGGCGGCTCCCGCAAGTTGCCAAGCAACAGCTCAGACGCGAACCCTATCATTCGCGCCCAAGGGCAAGCCACGGCAACCGGCATGCGCCTTGCCAAAGAGATTCCCATGCTCAGTGCCATTGCACAACAAGCCACTGGCAGCACAAATTACACCGCAACCCTGGGTTTCAAAGGAGGCCAAAGTGAATTGAGCATCCAGTCGCAACTGCAAGGCTTGGGCTTGAATTTACCGGCGCCACTTTACAAACGACCCGATGAACTTGTGGCTCTGAAGTATGAAAACATCATTCAAAACCTGAGTCAAAATTTGGCGCAACGCGACCAGTTACAAATTGCTTGGGGCCGGGCATTGTCTGCGTCTTACCTTAGAGACCTGACGGGTGCTGAGCCCAAAGTGATCAGCGGCAAATGGCTGATTGGGGATGTTGTCACAAGCCCCAGCACACCGACCAACACGCAAGACAACGGCGTCGTTGCTGTCGTGAATTTACCGACATTCTCGGTGGACGACTGGCTGCAGATCATGGCGCCCACCAAAGGCCGCGCAAACAACAGCGCAGCATCTAGCAACGGCATGTCTGTTGCCACTCAAAGTTATTTGCCCAACCGCATCACGCTGAAATCAAATGACTTGGCCATTCAAGGTCGAACTTTGCACGATGTCTCGGTAAGTGGATCGCGCGAAGGCGCTTTGTGGCGCGCACAAATGGAGGCCCGCGAGTTCAGTGGTTACTTGGAATATCGGCAGTCCAATGCTCAAAGTGCTGGGCGAATTTATGCGCGCCTTGCGCGACTCAGTTTGCCACCGTCGGCAGACCAGACGGTTGAATCTCTTTTAGAGGACTCACCAGTCGCCATCCCTGCACTGGACATCGTGGTTGAAGATTTGGAGTTGCGTGGTAAAAAATTAGGCCGCGTAGAAATTGAAGCCCTCAACACCGACCTCACATCGCCGCGCAGCAACACAAGCCGCGAATGGCGACTCAGCAAGCTCAATGTCACCTTGCCAGAGGCCAGTTTCAAAGCCAGTGGCAAATGGATGACTTCGCGTGACAGCACCCAACCCGCCATGACCGACATGAACTTCCGACTCGATGTGTCGGATGCGGGGGAATTGCTCAATCGATTGGGCACCAAAGATGCTTTGCGCGGCGGTGGCGGCAGATTAGAAGGCCAAGTCAGTTGGCAAGGTTCACCTTTGACGCTTCACTACCCCAGTCTGAGTGGCCGCTTCAATGTCAACATTGGCCGAGGCCAGTTTTTACAAGCAGAACCTGGCGTGGCCAAGCTTTTGGGCGTGTTAAGTTTGCAAGCTTTGCCTCGGCGTTTGTTGCTCGATTTCCGCGACGTTTTCAGTGCGGGCTTTGCATTCGACACCATTCGAGGTGACGTGCTGATTCAACAAGGCATTGCCAGCACACGAAACTTGCAAATGAAGGGCGTGAATGCGGTGGTTCAGATGGAGGGCAGTTCTGACATTGCTCGCGAAACACAAAATTTGCGTGTCTTGATCTTGCCTGAAGTTGACGCGGGTACCGCGTCTTTGTTGGCTGGGCTGGCACTCAACCCGGCCATTGGTCTGAGTACTTTCTTGGCGCAACTGGTCTTGAAACAACCACTCAGCCGAGTTAACACTCAAGAGTTTGCCATTGACGGTACTTGGAGCGATCCCAAAGTGACCAAAATCACGGCCAACAGCAACACGCCCTGAGTCCTGCTTTTCGACTTGTCATGTCTTCATCCAACTCATCACAAGCGGCATGGCTCTCGCCTTTGTGGCTGATCTTTAAGTCGGTCACACGCTCCTTCACCGACCGCCGCGTGTCATTGTGGGTTGCGCTGGTGGGCTTGGTACTGGCCTTGCTCGTCACCTTGGTTTGGTTGGCGGGGCGGTACGAAGCTAGCCAGTTTCAGGCTGAGCTGGACCGTGACACAGCAGATGCAGTGAATGACATTCGCAGCAGTTTTTCGCGGCATGTGCTGGTTGTTCAGAGCATGAATGTCAGGGAGTTGTCGCCTGCGTTGTGGAAAGCCGAGGTCAACAGCCTGTTGAGTCAAAACAGAGAGTGGCTGCGCGTTGAACGGCGTGACATTCAAGGTGGCCTTGTAAGTTTCATTGACTCTCCTTTGCGTGAGCCTGTCTTTGACGCAAAGTCGCGCCTTAACGAGCAAGCCGAAATTGTGCAAACGTGCTTGCGCTCAAAGCGCCTTAACGGTCCTGCGTTTTCAAGAAGTTATTTTGTGCCTCAAGTCAACGGCATGGGCCTTGAAGTGATGGAGCTTTGTTTGCCCATGCTTGAGCAAGGGGGGGCCATTGGCTTCACCTTGATAACCTACAGCCTACAAGATATTTTGGCCAGCCAATTGGGTGGCAGCTATGGTCGGCGCAATGAGGTTTCATTCATTGAAGCGGATGGTACGCGCCTGGCCATTCATGGTTCATTGCCACGCGCAAAACGACTGTTCACGGCCACACAACTGTTGGACCTGCCAGGCAATACCTTGATACTGAGAATGGATGGCAGGCGAGCCGCGCCCGACCTCTTCCCGAACATCCTTCCCGCCTTGGTCACAGCCATGTCCATTGCGCTGGTCTCTGTGCTGGTGCTGTTAGTGAAGGACTCGCGCCGACGCCTCAAGGCTGAGCGCGATTTGGCCGATGCATTGGCGTTTCGAAAGGCCATGGAAGACTCATTGGTGACAGGCTTACGCGCCAGAGATTTGCAAGGGCGCATCACCTACGTCAACCCTGCGTTTTGCCAAATGGTTGGGTTTGAAGCCGAACAGCTTCTTGGCAAATCTGCGCCAATGCCCTATTGGCCACCAGAGATGGTCGGTGAATATCAGCAACGACAAGCGGTGCGCTTGGCGGGCAATGCGCCACCGCGTGAAGGCTTCGAATCGGTCTTTGTTCGAAAAGATGGCTCTCGCTTTCCGGTGCTTATTTTTGAGGCGCCCTTGATTAATTTGCTCGGCCAACAAACGGGCTGGATGAGCGCCTTTTTGGACATCAGTGAACAGCGCAGAATTGAAGAACTGTCGCGAGCAAGCCAAGAGCGCCTTCAGGCCACCGCTCGTTTGGCAACCGTTGGTGAAATGGCGTCCTTGTTAAGCCATGAGCTCAACCAACCATTGGCCGCCATCTCAAGCTATGCCAATGGGTCGTTGAACCTCCTGCAACAAGCACATTACCCCGACAACGACGCCACCCTGCGTGATTTGCATATGGCATTAGAGCGTATTTCTGAGCAAGCCAATCGTGCGGGCAAAGTCATTAACAGCGTGCACGATTTTGTTCGCCGACGCGATCAAGATCGCGAAATTGTTCCGGTGCGCGCCATTGTTGAAGCCGTCATGCCACTGGTTCAATTGCAAGCGCACAAGTTAAAAGTTCGGGTGATCACGCAGATTGATGAACGTTTGTCACCTGTATTGTGTGACCGCACCATGGTTGAACAGGTTTTGTTGAACTTGGCGCGCAATGGCATGCAAGCCATGGACCATCCCGATTGCAAACAACGCCTCTTGACCTTGACTGTCAAACCTGCAGCATCAAGCTTGTCACATGGTTGGATTGAATTTTCTGTGACCGATGTGGGTTTGGGTATACCGCCCGAAATTGCAGCGCAATTGTTCACGCCTTTTTTCACGACCAAATCTGAAGGCATGGGTTTGGGTTTAAGCCTGTGCCGAACCGTGGTTGAACAACATGGTGGACATTTAGAGTTCGCTGCCCATGCCCCACAAGGAACCTTGTTCCGATTCACATTGCCAACCGCTTCTGAAGTCTAAGCGCAACATAAAATTCAACTATGCAGCCTGTACTCAATGCTTGTGTCTACATTGTCGATGACGATGCCGTCGTGCGCGATGCCATGGCTTGGTTGTTGCGGTCTCGCCGTTTAATGAGTCAGTCGTTTGCAAGTGCTGAGGCCTTTGAACAAATGCTGCGCCATCAATTTCCTCATACCCATGCGCCTGTTCCCACACAGGCAGGCTGCATTTTGTTGGATGTTCGGATGCCCGGACAAAGCGGTTTGGCCTTGTTTGAATCGCTCATTGGCAATGGTTTGGCACAAACCTGGCCCGTCATTTTTCTAAGTGGGCATGCCGATGTGCCAACCGCCGTTGACTGCGTTAAACGCGGGGCTTTTGACTTCTGTGAAAAACCTTTTTCTGACAACGCATTGGTTGACCGAGTGGAGCAGGCCTTGGCTTTGTCAAACGAACGCTTGACATTGCGACGCCAAAGCGCCGACTTGGTGTCTCGATTGGCAGAACTTACCGAGCGCGAGCAAGATGTGATGCGCTTGGTGGTCGAAGGTTTACCGAACAAGCTGATTGCCAGCCAGCTTGACATCAGCGTTCGAACGGTCGAAGTTCATCGCTCTCGCGTGTTTGAAAAAATGGACGTGAAGTCTGCAGTGGAGTTGGCCAACCTGTTGCGTGAGATTTCCACGTGACAAGCATGACCAGCGCTTATCGTCAATGGCCAGATCAAACGCAACGCGCCAGGCGCTGGGGTCTGTTGCTCGCCTCTGGTCTTTTGGCCTCCTGTGCTACTGCACCTCCGCCAATCTCGCCTACAACGGCAACGCCACCCGTCGCGCAAGCCGTCGCAACTGCGCCAAGCAACACCCCATCCCCTGTCACTGTCGTTCGAAACAAAAGCCGTTGGGTCATGGCCTCTTGGAACGACTTACCTGGTTTGTCAACCGACAACCTGAACGAGGCTTGGGTTGCTTGGTTGCAAAGTTGTTCACGGCCCGCCGTTGCTTCAAGCACTTTGTGCCAAGGCGTTCGGCACCTAGAGGGCCAATCTAATGCCGATCAACGTGCTTGGCTCATGCAAAATTTCATGCCTTATCGCGTTGAAAGTCTCCAAGAAAGCAGCGCGCCTGCCAATGGCTTGCTCACCGCTTATTACGAACCCGTGATCGAGGCATCGAGAACACCCAAGCGTGGTTTTAGTGTGCCCCTTTATGCGCCACCCGCCAATCTCAAATCACGGTCACCCTGGTTTACACGCGAAGAAATTGCCACCTTGCCTGCTGCCCAAAACGCACTCAAAGGCAAAGAAATCGCTTTCATTGCCGACCCTGTCGACGCCATGATTTTGCACATTCAAGGCTCTGGCAGGTTGTGGCTTACAGAGCCCGATGGCAGTCGCAAACAAGTTCGCTTGGCCTTTGCGGGTACCAATGAGCAGCCTTATCAAAGCATTGGCCGTTGGTTGCTTGATCAAAAATTGACCAAAGACGCAACCTGGCCTGGCATCAAAGCATGGCTTGCCCAAAACTCCAAACGAACCCAAGAATTGCTGGCCAAAAACCCACGGTATGTCTTCTTCAAGGAAGAAGCTTTGAACGGCAAGGCCGCTTTGCTAGGTCCAAAGGGCGCACAGGGTGTGCCCTTAACACCTGGTCGCTCAATTGCCGTCGATCCTGGCAGCATTCCTTACGGCACGCCCGTGTGGCTTGTCAGCCATGGTCCTCAAACGCAATTGCAACGCTTGGTCTTGGCACAAGACACGGGCAGCGCCATTGTGGGTGCCGTTCGTGCTGATTTTTATGCCGGTTCTGGCGATGCTGCTGGTGAGTTGGCCGGACGTCTCAAACAAGACATGAAAGCATGGGTTTTGCTTCCACGATAAGCTTTGTCGTTCTACACTGCGGCAAATCGCTTTTGAAGGTGGAACACCATGAACGCTCCCTTGCCTGAACACTTGCGCCAAGCTTTGGCCAATGTGACCTTGGATGACAAATACAGCCTAAGCACTGGCCGTGCTTTCATGAGCGGGGTGCAGGCGCTGGTGCGCTTGCCCATGTTGCAACAAGAACGCGACGCGCTGGCAGGCAAAAAAACAGGCGCGCTCATCAGTGGCTATCGCGGCTCCCCTCTGGGCGGTTATGACCAAGCCCTCTGGAAAGCCAAACCTTATTTAGAAAAACACAACATTGTTTTTCAACCCGGTGTTAATGAAGAGCTGGCGGCCACTGCTTTATGGGGCACACAGCAACTCGGGTTTGCGCCACCTGGCAGCAACAAAATGGATGGTGTCTTTGGCATTTGGTACGGCAAAGGACCTGGTGTAGACCGTTGCTCAGATGTGTTCAAGCATGCCAACATGGCAGGCACCACCCCTTGGGGGGGTGTCCTAGCTGTTGCCGGGGATGACCATGTGGCCAAAAGCTCCACTGCCGCACACCAAAGTGATCACATTTTCAAAGCGTGTGGTTTGCCTGTTTTCTTTCCTGCGTCTGTTCAAGAAGTTTTAGATTTGGGCGTGCACGCCATTGCCCTGAGCCGCTTTTCGGGCGTCTGGTCTGGCATGAAGACCATTCAAGAAATTGTGGAATCGAGTGCCACCGCAGACATCAATGCAGACCGCGTGAAAATTGTTCTTCCTGATTTTGAAATGCCACCCGGCGGTGTTCACATCCGCTGGCCCGATTCAGCGCTTGAGCAAGAAGCCAGGTTGTTTGATTTCAAATGGTATGCCGCGCTGGCCTACATTCGTGCCAATCGCCTCAATCACAATGTGATTGAAGGCCACAACGATCGTTACGGCATCATCGCCAGCGGCAAGGCCTACAACGACACGCGTCAAGCATTGGTAGATTTAGGACTGGACAATGAAACATGCCAGCGTTTAGGCATTCGTGTTCACAAAGTGTCTGTGGTGTGGCCCTTAGAAGCGCAAACTACACGCGAATTTGCGCAAGGCCTGAAAGAGATTTTGGTTGTAGAAGAAAAACGCCAAATCATCGAATACCAACTGAAAGAAGAGCTCTACAACTGGCCTGATTCAAAGCGCCCTCGCATTGTGGGTAAATTTGACGAACTCGATGGCAACGATGCAGGTGGCGAGTGGTCAGTTCCAAACCCTTTGGCACATCGACTGTTAAGGGCCAATGCAGACCTCACGCCCACACTGATTGCCAAAGCCTTGGCGCATCGACTTTTGAAATTAGATTTACCGTCCGATATTGTGATGCGCATGAATGCACAACTTCAAATCATTGAAGGCAAAGAACGCGCACAAAACAGCTTGGTTCTCAACCCTGCTGCCGATCGCATGCCTTGGTTTTGCTCAGGCTGTCCTCACAATACCAGTACCAAAGTACCCGAAGGCTCGCGCGCCATGGCAGGCATTGGTTGTCACTTCATGAGCTTGTGGATGGACCGCAGCACTGTTGGCTTTACCCAAATGGGCGGCGAAGGTACGCCCTGGATTGGTCAGCAGCATTTCAGCCACGATCAACATGTGTTCGCCAATATTGGTGATGGCACATATTTTCACAGCGGTATTTTGGCCATTCGTCAAAGCATTGCAGCCGGTGTGAACATCACTTACAAAATTTTATACAACGATGCTGTCGCCATGACGGGTGGCCAACGCATTGGTGAGCGCGCCGAAGGTCACTCTGTTGTTCAAATTGCGCAAAGCATGCGAGCAGAAGGTGCTGTGGTGATTAAAGTGGTCACCGACGAACCCGAAAAATACAACGGTGTAGCACTCGCAGAAGGCGTCTTGGTACATCACCGAGATGAGCTGGATACGATCCAGCGAGAATTGCGTGACATCAAAGGTTGTACGGTCATTATTTATGACCAAACGTGTGCCACTGAAAAACGCCGCCGCCGTAAGCGTGGCACCATGGTCGATCCTGCTGTGCGGGTGATGATCAATGAGCTGGTCTGTGAAGGTTGTGGCGATTGTGGTGTGCAATCTAACTGTCTATCGGTAGAGCCCTTAGAAACTGACTTTGGGCGAAAACGCACCATCAACCAAAACACATGTAACAAAGACACCAGCTGCCTTAAAGGTTTTTGTCCTAGCTTTATCAGCGTTGAAGGTGGACAGCTGCGTAAAAAATCGAAAGAACAAAAGTTCAGCTCAGCGCAATTGCCGGCTTTGCCTTTGCCTAACTTGCCTGATTTGAGTGCCTCTTTGAACGCCTATGGCATTGTGGTCGCTGGCGTTGGCGGTACAGGTGTGATCACCATTGGACAGTTGTTGGGAATGGCCGCTCACTTAGATGGTTTGGGCATCGTGACCCAAGATTCGGCTGGCTTGGCACAAAAGGGTGGTGCAACATGGAGCCATGTGTTGTTGGCAAAACACCAAGATCAAATTCAGACAACCCGAGTCAGCATGGCTGCAGCCGACTTGATTTTGGGATGTGACCCCATTGTGAGCGCTGGCAAAGAAACTTTGTCACGCATGCGCCAAGGTCGCACGCATGTGGCACTTAACTCACACAGCACACCCACAGCAGCGTTTGTCAAAGACACACAATGGGTCAATCCTGCTGAAAGCTGTGCCCAAGAAATTGTCACCGCTGTGGGCTTAGAAGGACTTGCTGCATTTGACGCTGACAAGCTGTCATCGCAATTGATGGGTGACACCATTTACATCAATCCAATGATCTTGGGCTATGCCTGGCAAAAGGGTTGGGTTCCTTTGAGTTTAGAAGCTTTACAGCGTGCAATTGAATTGAACGAAGTTGCGGTGGCCAACAATTTGGCTGCTTTTGAGTGGGGTCGCCATGCTGCACAACATTTGAATGCCGTTGAAGCACTCTTAGCACCACCTCAAGTGATTCAATTTAAAAAACGTGACCGTCTGGAAGATTTGATTGCTCAGCGTTATGACTTTTTAACGGCTTATCAAAACACTGCCTATGCCAAACGCTACGAGAGTTTTGTCAATACCGTTAAACAAAAAGAACAGGCATTAGGCAAAACATTGCTGACCGAATCTGTGGCAAAGAACTTGTTTAAATTGATGGCTTACAAAGATGAGTACGAAGTAGCCCGCCTGCACACCGACAAACAGTTCTTAGAACGCGTTAAAACCCAGTTTGAAGGCGATTTCAAGGTGTATTACCACCTAGCCCCACCCTTGCTTGCAAAACGCAACGAGAAAGGCCATTTGATCAAACAAAAAATGAGCCCTTCGATGCTATTGGTGTTTAAAGCGCTCAGCCGCTTCAAATTCTTACGCGGCACAGCTTTGGATATTTTTGGAAAGACTGAAGAAAGACAAACTGAACGGGCCCTGATTCAAGAATACATGGATTCAGTAACAGAAATTTTGGCCTCTTTGAACATTGAAAACCATTCAATCGCCGTTCAATTGGCCAATGTACCAGACCAAATTAAAGGTTTTGGTCATGTGAAAGAAAGAAACCTAACAGCAGCCATGGTTCAGTGGCAAAACAGCATGGATGCATTCAGGAAGACAATTTAATTTGAATGCGAAGTTTGTCTTTGTATTCTTCTTTTATATAGATTAATACATAGTAGTAGTAGATAAAGAGGGGCTTGTCTTGTGGACAAGTCCCTTTTTTCTTTACAGATCAACACATTGAGTCATGTTGAAGGGTGTGCATGAGGCTGCAACCGAGCTGTCATGAAGGCATGAACAAGTTTAGAAAAAATAATTTTCTGTGGATAACTGGGTGCTTATCCAAAAATTGTCCACACCTTTGTGCATTGACAAACTCATTTTTCTAAAAACCACTGAATGCCTGATTTGGCAACAAAACCAAGCATGCCAAAAGCCAAACCAAGAAACAGAACAAAGGTTCCAAATTTTCCCGCTTTTGATTCCCATGCCAATTGACCAATGATGAAAAGCATGTACAGCATGAACGCTGCAATACCAAACGTCAGGCCATATGACGTGATTTGTTCTTCAGTGAGTCCCCAGATCATGATCTAAAGTCATCAATTGCTTGAATCAGTTCTTCTCGTGTGTTCATGACAAACGGACCATATTGCGCAATGGGCTCGTTTAAGGGCTGTCCTGCAATCAGCAATACTTTGCTGCCTGCAGAGGCTGTCAATGCAACGCCATGACCTTCGTTGTGCAAGATGGCCATTCTGTGCAGTGCCACAGGCGTCACTTGCGCTTTGCTGATGACATTAACGGCACCGCGGTACACAAACAAAAATGCATTGTGCTGATTTGGCAATGTTTGTTGAAACATACCCTCATTGTCAAAATGAATGTCTAAATACAAGACATCGGTTGGAAAGGCTTCCACAGGTCTTTGAACCGCACCTGCTACACCCTGTGATTGACCTGAGATGACCCTGACTTTGACCCCATCTTGCGGAAAAAACTCAGGAATTTTTTCGCTTTGCAGGTCTTGATACCCTGGTGTACACATTTTGTCTTTAGAAGGTAAGTTAAGCCAAAGCTGAAAACCTTCCATCACACCATTTTCTTGTTCAGGCATTTCACTGTGCACCACCCCTCGGCCTGCAGTCATCCACTGAACACCACCGTTTTGCAACAAGCCTTCATTTCCAGCACTGTCCTTGTGACGCATGCGCCCTGCGATCATGTAAGTGATGGTTTCAAAGCCTCTGTGTGGATGGTCAGGAAATCCGCCGCCATAGTCTTTGGGGTCGTCACTGCCAAAGTTGTCGAGCATTAAAAAAGGATCAAGCCGTCTTTGGTGTGCTTGCGTGAGCACGCGAGTGAGTTTGACGCCATCTCCATCGCGCGTGGCTTGACCCTGAACTTGTTGTTCTACGCGGCGACCTTCAAAGGTATTTTCAGACGAGTTCATAAAGCAAAACGAAGTTTTCGTTTGTGATCAAGGTGTTGCTGTCAATGTTGGATAGTCGGTGTAGCCAATTTCTTTACCGCCGTAAAAAGTTGCACGATCGGGTGAATTGTAGGGACCGTTTTGTTTCAAGCGTGCACCCAAGTCTGGATTGGCAATGAAAGACTTTCCAAACGCAATCAGGTCTGCACCGTTTTGCAAAGCTTGATCTGCTAACTCGCGTTCATAGCCGTTGTTGAGCATCCATGCGCCTTTGCCGCCAGCCTGTTGGTAAGTCGCTTTTAGAGCTTCATAGTCGAAAGCCTGATCACCTTGTTGATAATCTCTGGCAGCACCTGTAGAACCTTCAATGACGTGCACATAAGCCAAGGAAAGTGAGCCTAAAAACTGAGCGACATGCTCAAACAAAGCTTGTGGTGCGGAATCACTGGCATCGTTGGCTGGTGTGACAGGCGAGATGCGAATGCCGCACCGCCCAGCACCAATTTCTTCGCACACCGCGTTCATAACTTCCTTCAATAAGCGCGCACGATTTTCAATGCTGCCACCATAGGTATCGCTGCGGTGATTGCTGTCGGCGCGTAAAAACTGATCGATTAAATAACCATTGGCCGCATGTACTTCGATGCCGTCAAATCCGGCCTCAATGGCATTCCGAGCAGCCTTCCGGTAATCGGCCACAATGCCAGGTATTTCTTCTAGCAAAAGTGCGCGTGGCACAGAGGTTGCAACAAAACTGGGAACGCCGTTTTCAATCAAAACAGTTTTCGACTTAGCAACGATGGCAGAGGGTGCAACAGGTGCTTGGCCGCCGGGTTGCAAACTGGTGTGAGAAATGCGGCCAACATGCCAGAGTTGCATCACAATTTTGCCGCCCTTTGCATGAACGCCTTGCGTGATGGGTTGCCATGCTTTCACTTGTGCCGTTGACCAAATGCCGGGCACATCTGAATAGCCCTGGCCTTGGTGGCTAATGGCGGTCGCTTCAGTGATGATGAGCCCTGCGCCTGTTGCGGGGCTGGCGCGTTGCGCATAGTATTCAGCCATGAGGGCATTGGGCAAAGCGTTGGGTGCACGGTTGCGTGTCAATGGCGCCATCACAATGCGCGAGGCCAATTGAAGGGCGCCTGCTTGGCAAGGTTCGAATAAATTTTTCATGTCACAAAGTATCAGGTTAGGGACGTCGCTGTGGTTGGCTGTGAGTGTGTCAATGGCGGCGGCGGTGTCTTTGGGAATGACACGTTTTGCCTATGCGCTCTTATTGCCGCCCATGCGAGACGATTTGTCGTGGACCTACACCTTAGCAGGTGCCATGAACACTTTCAATGCATTGGGCTATTTGCTTGGCGCCTTGCTGACACCTTGGGCGCTTAGGCGTTGGGGTGCTGTTCGTGTTTTGATTGCAGGTTCAATGTTGGCATCGGTCCTGATGGCCTTGACTGGATTTTTCATCGATGCTTTGTACTTGTTGGCGCAACGATTTTTGGCAGGTGCTGCCAGTGCGTCAGTGTTTGTGTCTGGAGGCCTGCTGGCTGCCAGGTTGGGCGCTCACACACCGTCGCAATCTGGCCTGTTGTTGGGCATTTATTACGGTGGCACGGGTTGGGGCATTGTGATCTCTGCTTTGTGTGTTCCCTCCGCCATGGCCTGGGCGTCAGCGAATCAATCGCCACATACTTGGGCCTGGGCTTGGTGGAGTTTGGCATGTGTCTGTGCACTCATCAGCGCTGTTCTTTGGACAATTCGATGGCACTTGAATCGTTGGATGCCAGAAGTGCTTCCAGAAGAAGCCTCAGCGGTTGCCCAGCCGAGCCCTCACAGTGAGCAAACCGTATGGCGCGTTTGGGCACCAGGTTTGTTGGGCTATGGCCTTTTTGGTGTCGGCTACATTGGCTATATGACTTTTGTGGTGGCTGTGCTGCGTGAGCAGGGTGCGTCAGCCGCCAATATCACGTTCTTTTACGCTGCCCTGGGTTTGGCAGTGGTTGCGTCTTCTAGAGTTTGGGCGGGTCTGCTGAACCACTTTAAAGGGGGCCAAGCCTTGGCCATCTTGAATGCCTTGTTAAGCGTGGCAAGCGTGATTCCTGCATTGACTTCGGCGTGGCCTGCCATGCTGTTGTCAGGCGTTTTATTTGGGGGTGTGTTTTTGTCGGTGGTGGCCTCTACCACCGCCATGGTGAAACACAATTTACCTGCCTCGCAGTGGGCGACGGGTATCAGTGCCTTTACGGTTGTTTTTGCGATTGGACAAATTGCAGGCCCCACAGTGGTGGGCTGGATTGCTGATGGCCCTGGCGGTTTGCAGCGAGGCTTGGTTTTCTCTGCGGCGGCTTTGTTCCTGGGTGCTTTGGTGGCGTGGCAACAAAAGCCGCTCAGGTTTCAAACGTCGTAGCCTGGGTTTTCGCGGTTCAATTTGCGCAGCAAAGAGGGCCAAACAAAAGAGCCACCCAAGCCGCCCGTTTGAACTTTCATGGCATGTGTCACACCATCCAAAATCTGTGGGTTGACCGCGGTCAAGTGGGCCGGCGTTGTTTGACCCGCCAGTGCGTCTACTTGGATGCGACACGTGTTTTCAAAGGTGTACATCTGCAGAAACGCATCTTCAATTGATTTGCCCACCGTTAAAAGACCGTGGTTGCGGAGCATTAAATAATTGGCCATGCCTAAATCGGTCTTCAGTCTTGCCTTTTCATCATCGCGAATGGCCACGCCTTCGTAGTCGTGATATGCCAAAGACGCTAGAACAAAGGTGCTTTGCTGACTGATGGGCAACACACCATGCTTTTGCGCACTGACGGCGATCCCTGCGCGCGTGTGGGTGTGCAAAACGCAAGCGGCATCGTGGCGCGCTTCATGCACAGCGCTGTGAATGACAAAACCTGCAGGGTTGACCGGATATGGATTGTCATCGTCTAGTTTGTTGCAATGCATGTCTATTTTGACCAAGCTCGATGCGGTAATTTCGTCGAACATCAAGCCGTAGGGGTTGATCAAAAACTGGTGTTCTTCACCCGCGACGGAGGCCGGTAATTTGGCACTGATGTGTGTAAAGACCAAATCGCTCCAACCGTACAAAGCCACCAAGCGGTAGCAAGCGGCCAAGTCAACACGCAATTGCCACTCGTCAGGGTGAAAGCGGTTGGTGCTGTTGTTGTGTTGTGTCATGGCGTTTCCTTGTGTCGCTTTGAGTTTTTTCGTGTGGGAAGCTTAGCGCGAGCAGTGATTGCAACGCAGTCGCGCATGGAACACCTGATGCAGATAAAATCAACGCCCTTGGCCACAGGCCTCCCACGGCGCGGGCAGCGCCGACCTAATTGGTCATGAACGGGTGATTTGATGCTTTATCCACAAGAATTTGATGTGATCGTTGTCGGCGGTGGCCACGCAGGAACCGAAGCCGCGCTGGCATCTGCTCGAATGGGTTGCAAAACCCTTTTGCTTTCTCACAACATTGAGACCCTGGGTCAGATGAGCTGCAATCCGTCCATCGGCGGCATTGGCAAGGGTCACTTGGTCAAAGAGGTCGATGCTTTGGGTGGCGCCATGGCCTTGGCCACCGATGAGGGGGGCATTCAGTTTCGAATATTGAACAGCTCGAAAGGCCCTGCAGTTAGAGCAACGCGTGCACAAGCCGATCGCATTTTGTACAAAGCGGCCATTCGTCATCGCCTGGAAAACCAAGAAAACCTCTGGCTTTTTCAGCAAGCGGTAGACGACCTGATGGTGGAGTCAAATGGCACAGAAGACCGAGTGGTGGGCGCCGTAACGCAAGTGGGTGTTCGCTTTCGTTCTAAAACAGTGGTTTTAACGGCCGGCACATTTTTGGATGGCAAGATTCATGTGGGCTTGGAAAATTATGCGGCTGGCCGCGCAGGCGATCCGCCGGCTGTCAGTTTGTCGGCGCGTTTGAAAGAGCTCAAGCTGCCTCAAGGGCGCTTGAAAACTGGAACGCCACCGCGTCTCGATGGACGCACCATCGACTTCGCACAATGCCAAGAACAACCCGGGGACGGCATGCCCGGTGGTTTGAACCCGGAGGCGGGCGTACCCGTTTTTAGCTTCATGGGCAGGGCAGACATGCATCCTGCGCAGATGCCTTGCTGGGTGACGCATACCAATGAGCGAACCCATGACATTATTCGTTCGGGCTTTGACCGCAGCCCGATGTTCACCGGCAAAATTGAAGGCGTGGGCCCACGCTATTGCCCTAGCGTTGAAGACAAGATCAATCGCTTTGCCGACAAAGACAGCCATCAAATTTTTTTGGAGCCCGAGGGCCTGACCACCCACGAGTTCTATCCCAATGGCATTTCTACCAGCTTGCCCTTTGACATTCAGTACGCCCTTGTCCGTTCGATGAAGGGCCTGGAGAACGCGCACATTCTCCGCCCAGGTTATGCCATTGAATATGATTACTTTGACCCGCGCTCGTTGAAGAGCAGTTTTGAAACGCGCCAAATTGGCGGCTTGTTCTTTGCTGGCCAAATTAACGGCACCACCGGTTATGAAGAGGCGGCAGCGCAAGGATTGTTTGCTGGCATCAATGCGGCGCTTCAGTGCCGCAGTCTTTTGGGTCACGCCAATGACATGGGCGGCGCTTGGTTGCCAACGCGAGACCAAGCTTATCTGGGTGTGTTGGTCGACGACTTGATTACCAAGGGCGTAACCGAACCCTATCGCATGTTTACCAGCAGGGCAGAATTCCGCCTGCAACTGCGCGAAGACAATGCCGACATGCGGCTTACCGAGGTGGGACGACAGATGGGCCTGGTTGACGATGCGCGCTGGGCTTCTTTTTGTACCAAGCGGGAAGCTGTTTCACGTGAAACAGAGCGCCTGAAGTCGACGTGGGTCAACCCAAGGAACTTGCTTGCATCGGAGTCTGAGCGGGTATTGGGCAAAGCCATTGAGCACGAGCACAATCTGCTGGATTTGTTACGCCGCCCCAACGTGACCTACGCACAACTCATGAGCTTGGACGGCGGCCGATTCGAGGCCAACGCTGTTTCACGTGAAACATTGGGGGATGTGGCGCCTGCGGTGATCGAGCAAGTTGAGATCACTGCCAAATACTCGGGTTACATTGACAGACAAAAGGTGGAGGTTGAGCGCTCTGCTTACTATGAGAACTTGAAGTTACCAGCCAAGCTGGACTACCTGCAGGTCTCTTCACTTTCCATTGAGGCTCGGCAAAAACTGGCCAAGCATCGACCTGAAACCTTGGGCATGGCGTCTCGAATTTCGGGGATTACGCCTGCAACCATTTCATTGCTGTTGATTCACTTGAAGAGGGGTGGTTTCAAGGAGTTCATGGCCGTCAAACCAGAGTTGCTTGAAGGTGCTGAGGGCGCGCTTTCGTGATGAGCGCATCGTCCGAAAATCGCGGCGAGTTGTTTGCGGGTTTGGCTGCCGGCATTGGGGTCTTGGGCCTGGATTTGAGCGAGGCTCAGCAGCAAAATCTCATGGCATATTTGGACCTGATCCAAAAATGGAACAAGGTTTACAACCTCACCGCTCTGCGGGACCCCAAAGAAATGTTGACCCATCATTTGTTGGACAGCCTTTCTGCAGTGGGGCCTTTGCAGCGTCATCTTCAGGCTGTTTTGTCCTTCGATGAGCAAGGCTGCGCTCTGTTGGATGTGGGTTCGGGCGGTGGTCTGCCGGGTGTGGTGGTGGCCATTTGTTGCCCGAAGGTGAGGGTGACGTGTGTTGATGCCGTGTCTAAAAAGGCGGCCTTTGTTCAGCAGGTGGCGGCAAGCTTGAAGTTGCCAAACCTCAAGGGCGTTCATGCAAGGGTTGAGTCTTTGAGTGGCCCTTTTGATGTGGTTTGCTCAAGGGCGTTTGCTTCCTTGCCCGACTTTGTCGCCTGGTCTTCTGGCGCTTTGGCGGACGCAGGTGTTTGGATGGCCATGAAGGGCAAGTTGCCCACCGATGAAATGCTTGCTTTGCAGTCATTTGCGCAAGTGTTTCACGTGGAACAACTCCAAGTTCCTGGTTTGGACGCTGAGCGCTGCATGATTTGGATGAAAAAATCACCAAGTTCCTCGAGCTAAGTCCTTGGATTTGGGCGTCGCCCCATTACACTTGGGACAGATAAGAAAGCCTTGCATGTTTGGAATTTCAGATTACGGCGCCTTTGTGGCCGCCTTTGTCTTGCTTTTGTTTTTGCCGGGCCCCGGAAATTTGGCCTTGATCACATCAACCAGCCAGGGAGGACTGAAGGGTGGCGTTGCATCTGTGTTGGGGCTTCTTTTGGGTGACCAAATTCTGCTATGGATGACCGTTGCTGGTTTGGCGGCTTTGTTACAAACTTATCCGCATTTGTTCTTGGCCATGCAATGGGTGGGAGCCGCTTACTTGACCTGGCTTGGCGCCAAAATGGTGATGGCCAAGCCTGGGGAGGGGCCATCAATCAAAATTACACCGGGTAAATACTTCAAAGAAACCATGTTCATTACCTTGCTCAATCCCAAGGCAATCATGTTTTATTTCGCATTTTTCCCTCAATTCATCGACCCAGAAAAGCATCAAGGAATGATTACTTTTTCATTCATGGCGCTCACCATTGCGATCTTGGGTTTAATGTACTGTTTGGGGGTGGTTTACATCACGCACACCATGGCAGAACGCATTCGAGCCAACCCCAGAGTGTCTGGTTTGTTGCAAAAAGTAGCGGGCTTGTTTCTAATTGGTTTTGGCCTTAAGTTGGCCCTCGGTAAATAAACGCATCAACTGAAAATTAAAAGAGTAATCCATGGCAAAAATTTTCTGTGTTGCAAATCAAAAAGGCGGCGTTGGCAAAACAACTTCGGCAGTCAATTTGGCGGCTGGTTTGGCCAAGGTGGGTCAGCGTGTTTTGCTCGTTGACTTAGATCCGCAGGGTAACGCCACCATGGGGTCGGGCGTCGACAAGCGCCAACTAGAACTCAGTGTGTACGATGTTTTGCTAGAGTCCGCCAGCGTCAAAGAGGCTGCCATTTTTTCTGAAAAATGTGCGTACCACGTCTTGGGTGCCAACCGCGAATTGGCCGGTGCCGAGGTTGAGTTGGTCGACCTTGAGCACCGCGATCAGCGTCTTAAGCTGGCTTTGGACGTTGTCGATGCAGATTTTGATTTCGTCTTGATTGACTGTCCACCGTCATTGTCGATGTTGACCTTGAATGGTTTGTGCGCAGCCCATGGCGTGATCGTGCCCATGCAGTGTGAGTACTTTGCTTTGGAAGGGCTGACCGATTTGGTTAACACCATCAAACAAGTTCACGCCAATCTCAATCCCGACCTCAAAATCATTGGCCTTCTTCGTGTGATGTTTGACCCTCGCATCACCTTGCAGCAGCAGGTGAGCGAGCAACTCAAGTCCCACTTTGGCGACAAAGTTTTCAACACGGTCATTCCACGCAATGTGCGTTTGGCAGAGGCGCCAAGTTATGGCTTGCCCGGCGTCGTCTTTGACCCGTCGGCCAAAGGCAGCCAAGCATTCGTAGAGTTTGCCAAAGAGCTTGTCGTTCGCATTCCAAGTCTTTAAGGTACGCAAGAACTTAAATGCATCAGCCAACAGTCCTTATTTTGCCAGGTTGGCAGGGAAGTGGGCCCTTACATTGGCAAATGAGGTGGGTTGCCCTTTACAAGGATGTGGTGGTTGAACAGCATGATTGGATGCGGCCCTTGCGAGGCGACTGGCTGTCTCGATTGGACGATGTTTTGTCTGATCTAGAAGGCCCGGTTTACTTGGCTGCGCACAGTTTGGGCTGTATTCAAGTGGCTGCTTGGGCTGCTGTTTCTGCCCAGTGTCACAAAGTCAAAGGCGCTTTGTTGGTGGCGCCGGGAGATGTGGAGGCTGCCCAAGTGACAGACCTCTTTCCCAGTTGGCGTCCCATTGAGATGAATCGGTTGCCATTCAAAAGTGTTTTGGTTGGCAGCCAAAACGACCCTTATTGCACCTCAGACCGTGCGCAAGCATTGGCCCGTGCATGGGGTTCGGATTTTGTGAACCTGGGACTCAAAGGGCATGTCAATGCCGAATCCAATTTAGGCGACTGGCCAGAAGGCCGCGCAATGTTGAACAGTTTGATGAAAGAAAAAGAAGATGGTCACTAAAAAACCAAAAGGCCTTGGACGTGGTCTTGAAGCCTTGCTCGGTCCCAAAGTTCAAGATGAGCCCAGCTCTCCCCAAGCGGTAGAGGCCGCCGCTAATCGCTTGCCCTCTACCTTGCCTTTAAGCGACATGGTGGCCGGTATGTACCAGCCGCGAACGCGCATGGACGAGGGCGCCTTGTATGAATTGGCCGAGTCGATCAAGGCGCAGGGCATCATGCAACCGATCTTGGTGCGCAAGTTAAGCGATGGCCCCAACGCTGGCAAATACGAAATCATTGCGGGAGAAAGACGCTTCCGTGCCTCTCGTTTAGCGGGCCTGAATGAAGTGCCAGTGCTGGTACGCGACGTCCCCAATGAGGCCGCTGCGGCCATGGCCTTGATTGAGAACATCCAGCGTGAAGATCTCAACCCATTGGAAGAGGCCCTTGGTCTACAACGCTTAATTAAAGAGTTTGGACTTACTCACGAAACCGCGGCGCAAGCTGTGGGCCGTTCGCGCAGTGCAGCCAGCAACTTGTTGCGCTTGTTGAATTTGGCCGAACCCGTGCAAACCATGTTGATGGCCGGCGACATTGACATGGGCCATGCGCGAGCCTTGTTGGGCCTCGACAAAGCGGCTCAGATCACAGCGGCCAATCAGATCAATGCAAAAAAGATGTCGGTGCGTGAAGCCGAAAGCTTGGTCAAAAAACTCAGTGCAGAATTTTCTTTGGTTCAGCAAAAACCTAAAAAAGAAAAGTCTCGTGACATCAAGCGCGTGGAAGAAGAGCTTTCAGATTTGCTCATGGCTCAAGTGGAAGTGCGCATCAAAAAACGTGTAAAGCGCCATGGCCGTTTTGAAGAAATGGGTGAGTTGTCCATTCAGTTTGGATCGGTCGATGAACTTAATGGCCTGATTGAGCGTTTGCGCGGTTAAGCCAGACCTCTCAAAAAGGGCCTCGTGTCATTAGCCAGAATGACCCGGGCCCTGTTGTGTTAACGGAAGATTTTTCCAGGATTCATGATGTTCTGTGGGTCTAGCGCTTGCTTCAAGGTGCGCATCATGTTGACTGCGCCTTCGCCTGCCTCGGTCACCAAGAAATCCATTTTGTGCAAACCAATGCCGTGTTCACCGGTGCATGTACCACCCAAAGCAAGGGCGCGACTGACCAATTTGTGATTCAGGGCCTCAGCAATTTCGCGTTCTTCGGGAATTTCCGGGTCGATCAAATAACCAAAGTGGAAATTGCCATCACCCACGTGGCCCACCAAAAAATACGGCAGACCACTGGCGTCGGTTTCGGCGACTGAATCGAGCAAGCAATCGGCCAAGCGACTGATGGGCACGCAGGTGTCTGTGCTGATGGCGCGGCAACCTGGTCTGCTTTGAAGTGCCGCAAAGTAGGCATTGTGCCGAGCCGTCCAAAGCCGTGTGCGTTCTTCGGGCGTGGTGGCCCATTCAAAAGCATTGCCGCCGTGGTCGCTGGCAAGTTCTTGCACCGTTTCGGCCTGTTCTTTAACGCCAGCAGGTGAACCGTGAAACTCCATCAAGAGAAGCGGCTCTTCGCGCAAGCCTAGCTTGGCATAGGCATTGACCATGCGCACGGTGTTGTGATCAATCAATTCGACGCGCGCAATGGGCACGCCCAATTGGATGGTTTGAATGACGGTTTGCACGGCAGCTTCGATGCTGGGGAACGAGCAGATGGCGGCAGAAATGGCTTCGGGCAAAGGGTACAGCCGCACGGTGACTTCTGTCATGACACCGAGTGTGCCTTCGCTGCCTACAAACAAGCGAGTGAGGTCGTAACCCGCACTGGATTTTTTGGCGCGCGTACCCGTGCGAATGACTTCACCTGTCGCCGTGACCACTTCCAATGCCAAGACGTTTTCGCGCATGGTGCCGTAGCGAACCGCATTGGTGCCACTGGCCCGAGTAGCGCTCATGCCGCCAATGGTGGCGTCTGCGCCCGGATCGATCGGGAAGAACAAACCGGTTGATTTGATTTCTTCGTTTAATTGTTTTCGCGTGACACCCGGTTGGACGGTGACTGTTAAATCTTCGGCATTGATGGCAAGCACTTTGTTCATGCGCGTGAGGTCAATGCTGATGCCGCCTTGAACGGCCAACAGGTGTCCCTCTAAAGAAGAGCCAACGCCAAATGGAATGACGGGGACTTGGTATTGACTGGCCAGCTTGACTGCATCTGCCACATCTTGTGTGCACTCGGCAAAGACCACCGCGGAGGGAGGAGGGACGGGTGCAAATGCAGACTCATCGCGGCCATGTTGCTCACGAATGACCAAGGCCGTAGAGCAGTTGTCACCAAATCGCGCTTTCAGCGCATCAAGAAACGCCTGCGGCACAGGCCGGGCGTGCACAACGGGCGCCAAGTGGGCTGCGGGAGTGGGTGCATTCATGGTTTCGCTCCAAAAAAAAGAGGCCGTCAGTGATGGATCAGTGAACGGGGCCGACCCGTTGACCTTGGTCAGCATAATGTCGGCAAACTCGGTCAAAATCAGAGTTTACGCTGAGACATGCTTTTTTGCTGTCGTTAAGGCACAGGGGAAACACCATGGGTAACCGACTGACACAAATTGCCACCCGAACGGGAGATGAAGGCACGACAGGCTTGGGCAACAACCAACGCGTGTCTAAAAACAGCTTGCGTGTGCACGCCATGGGCGATGTTGACGAGTTGAATTCACACATTGGGCTTTTGCTCTGCGAAAAGATGCCTGATGACGTTCGGCACTTGTTGGTCGAGGTGCAACACCAACTGTTCAATTTGGGTGGGGAGTTGTCCATCCCTGGTTTTGAGTTGCTCAAAGCCGAGGCCATCTTGGTTTTGGATGCGTCTTTAGAGAAATACAACGCGCTGTTGCCCAAACTGGAAGAGTTTATTTTACCGGCGGGCAATCGCGCTGCAGCGCAGGCCCACATCTGCCGCACAGTGGCCAGGCGAGCAGAGCGTGCCACGGTGGCACTCGGCAATGAGGAGGCTTTGAACGATGCGCCACGTCAATACTTGAATCGCCTTTCCGATTTGATGTTTGTTTTGTCTCGCATCCTGAATCGCATGGATGGCGGCAGTGATGTTTATTGGCAAAGTGAGCGCATGAAAAAATAAGCCAGGCAATGGCTTGCGCTGTCACCTACGCGCAAATATTCGGGCTTTTCAGGGTGACAGCAAGCGATGTGCAAGATAGGCTTGCATCATGAACGCAAGCTATCAAAATTCTCCTTATTTGGCCTCGGCCGCCGACCTTCCCAAATTGGCACCGCAGGCCCCATATCCTTATGTGCCTCAAATTCGCCTGTATCAAAACTGGTTGAGCCAAAATCGAGGCTTGGTTTTTGATCAGTACAAAGATTTGTGGCAATGGTCTATTTCAGATCTAGACACATTCTGGCAAAGTATTTGGGATTACTTTGCAATGCAATCGCCAACGCCGCACACGGCCGTTTTGGCCAAAAACGCCATGCCAGGCGCTGTGTGGTTTCCGGGTGCCAAAGTGAACTATGCGCAACAAGTTTTGCGGCACGTGGATGCCGCTCACGCAGCAGGTTTTTCGGCACTGATTGCGCAAAACGAAAAAGGCCAGCACCAAGAAATTTCTTGGCCAGAGCTCAAGCGACAAGTGGCCTCGATGGCTTTGCATTTGCAAGCACAGGGCTTGCAACCTGGCGATCGTGTGGCGGCCTATTTGCCCAACATTCCCGAAGCCATCGTGGCCTTTTTGGCCACAGTCAGTGTAGGCGGCGTGTGGAGTATTTGCGCGCCCGACATGGGCACGCTGGCCGTGCTAGATCGCTTTAAGCAAATTGAACCCAAGGTACTGATTGCCTGCGATGGCGTGACCTATGGCGCGAAAGATTACGACCGCATGACCGTGGTGCAGGAATTGAAAGATGCGTTGCCATCGGTGCAGCATGTGATCGTGCACGACAATCTGGGCGTTGCAGACTTGGCCAGCAACGAAGTTGCTGCAGCTACGCGTTTTTCGCAAACGACATCAAAGCACGGTGCTGAAGTAGACGCGTTTGCACCCATGGATTTGCCCTTCGATCATCCTTTGTGGATTGTCTATTCCAGCGGTACCACTGGCTTGCCCAAGCCCATCGTGCACGGTCACGGCGGCACTGTCATTGTGGCCTTGGCGCTCAAAATTTTGCACAACGATGTGGGCTGCAGTTATCACCCCAACAGCTGGGGCGAGCGTTTCCATTGGTACAGCTCCACAGGCTGGGTGATGTGGAATGCGCAGGTGGGTGGCTTGATGAATGGCACAACATGCGTCATTTATGACGGCAACCCAGGCGGCAGCAAAGACAACCCCGACTGGAGCACCTTGTGGCGTTTTGCGGCCGAAAACAAAGTGACATTCTTTGGCGCTGGCGCAGCTTTCTTTGCCAATTGCCAAAAGGCCGGTGTTGACCTCACGCAGTGCGGCGATTTGTCGCGCGTGAGGGCTTTGGGCACCACAGGCTCGCCTTTGTCGGCAGACACGCAAAACTGGGGCACTGAACAATTCAAACGCATCAAGGCGCAGCATGCGCAGTCAACGCATTTGCACCGTGAAACAGATGGTGATATTTGGTGGTGCAACATCTCGGGTGGTACTGATTTTTGTGGCGCGTTCATTGGTGGCAATAGAGAGCTGCCACAAGAAGCCGGCGTGATGCAGTGTCGCCTGTTAGGCTGTGCGGTAGAGGCGTGGAACGAGGCAGGTGAACCCGTGCACGGCGAAGTGGGAGAGTTGGTTTGCGCGCAGCCAATACCCTCGATGCCTTTGTATCTTTGGAACGATCACAACAATGCGCGCTATTTGGCCAGTTACTTTGAAATGTATCCCGCGGGCCATGGCCGAAAACCAGGCGGTGGCGATGCACCCGTTGACTACGGCGGTGTATGGCGGCACGGTGATTGGCTGCGCATTGGTGCAGCAGATCAAGGCAAGAACGGCGGCGAGGGCTGCGTTATTTTTGGCCGCAGTGATGCCACCATCAACCGCCACGGTTTGCGCATGGGCACCAGCGAACTTTACAGTGCGGTGGAGGCCTTGCCCGAAGTGATCGACAGCATGGTGGTTGATTTGGAATACTTAGGCCGTGAAAGCTACATGCCTTTGTTTGTGGTTTTGCGTGCGGGTGTGCAATTGACACCAGAGATCCAAAACAAGCTAAACAACGCGATCAAAACAGCCTTGAGTCCGCGCTTTGTGCCCAATGAAATTTTTCAAGTGGCAGAAATTCCTCGCACCTTGTCCGGCAAAAAACAAGAACTTCCCATCAAGAAATTGATGTTGGGCCAGCCCTTGGAAAAAGTGGTCAACAAGGATGCCATGGCCAACCCGGCGTGCTTAGCGTGGTACGTTGAGTTGGCCCAAAAACACTTGGCAAAAACATCGTGAAAAGAAAAAAGCCAGTGTGTTGTCACACTGGCTTTGAAAAATTGACATGCGCAAAATGCGCAAGCTCAAAATTAATTTTTGTGCAAGTCGGCGTTCAGGCTGCCCCAACTTTCAGTGCGAGGAATCACTTGGACTGCGCCTGTTTGTGAATCTCTGCGGAACAAGATGCCGTTGCGACCCGACAATTCGCGCGCTTTGACAACACTGCCATCGGGCATTTTGACGCGTGTGCCGCCGGTCACATAGCAACCGGCTTCCACCACGCAATCGTCGCCCAAAGAAATGCCAATGCCAGAGTTGGCACCGAGCAAGCAACGCTTGCCGACCGAGATCACTTCTTTGCCGCCACCCGACAAGGTACCCATGATGGAGGCGCCGCCGCCCACGTCACTTTGATCGTCCACCAGCACGCCAGCACTGATGCGGCCTTCCACCATAGAAGCGCCCAAGGTGCCTGCGTTGAAGTTGCAGAAACCTTCGTGCATGACAGTGGTGCCGGAGGCCAAGTGAGCGCCTAAACGCACACGGTCGACGTTGGCAATGCGAACACCTGTTGGCACGACGTAGTCGGTCATGTAGGGGAACTTGTCGACTGCCTTGACGTCAAACACCACACGTGCAGCGCGCGCGCGCAAACGTGCGTCTTGCAATTGGTCGAGAGGGCAAGGGCCCATAGAAGTCCAGGCCACATTGGCCAACAAACCAAAGATGCCAGTGACGTTGGCTTGATGCGGTTTAATCAGACGGTGGCTGAGCAAATGCAAACGCAAGAACACGTCGTGCGTATCTTTCGGTGGCTCGGCCAAGGTGGCAATGCTGGTTTTAACGGCCACCACATTGACACCGCGCAATTCACAGGGACCAAGCGTTTTGATAAATGACTCACCCAAGTGCGTGCGAGCATCTGCTTCGCTTAAAACTTGTGTGCCGTTCTCAGTCAGGCCTTCGGCCAATTGAGGGGCAGGATACCAAGTGTCTAGCACCGTGCCATCTTTGGCCATGGTGGCCAAGCCATAGGCCACAGCGCCGCTTTGAATCATGGGTGGGGTTTGCATGTTTGTACTCCGCGAAAAGTCACGAACCTGTCGTGCGTTATAAAGAAATCAAAACCGAGATTATCGGGCTTTGCGCCAGTAGCTGCACTCATTGCAAAGCTGGCCAGGCAAGCCTGCGGCTTGAGTCGGTTAAAAGAGAGCGCGTGTACGCTGTGGATATTTTATGACTGATCAGTTCACAAGTTGGGATCCCTCGTTAAAATGAACAGATGAACACCCTTGCTGTGCCTGCCAAAAAGTCATTCAAAACTCAAATGTTGGAAGCCCGTGAGCAAGCCATCACGGCTTCTGTGAACCGGCTCTTGTCTGAAAAGGGCTTTGATGCCATGACCGTGGACGAGGTGGCTGCCGAGGTAGGCATTGCAAAAGCCAGTCTTTACAAGCACTTCAGCAGCAAAGAAGAGTTGGCATGTGCCGCCATGGTCCAGGCGATGCAAAAGGCAGAGGCCTTTTTAGAAGAGTTGAGCCAAACAGACGTGACCGACAGCACGGCCTGTGTGCCTTTGAACAAACTCATGGCCACCACCCGATGGACCTTGCAGTTGAAGTTGGCAGGAGAAATGCCAACGCTGCCCAGCCATAACTCCACCCTGCGAGCGACCTTGATGGCCAGCCGTCCATACATGGACGGTTTGATGAAGGTGAGTGAGGTGTTGGGTGGGTGGATTGTTCAGGCACAACAAGAGGGCTACATCAATGCCAGTCTGCCGCCCTTGGCGGTGCTTTACACCATCTATGCCAGGGCCTGCGACCCGGTGGTCGAGTTTTTGAAAATGAGCGAGCTGCATACCGATGAGGAAATCATCGACATCATCTTGAGCACGTGCTTTTCAGGCTTGAACGCAAGGGCCAACTGAACCGTGCAAGTCAAGCGCTGATGCGCCAGGTTTTTTTTGGCTCAAAAGCCAGTTGTTCATTTTTCCGCGCATACCCCAGAGGGTTGGCAACGACCCGGCAGCCCATGTGCTCATAGTCGTGTGCACAATGCAAATGACCGTGAAGCCACAAATTGGCTTTGGGTAGCAAATGGTCTAGGGCATTGCAAAATCCTGCAGTCCCAGGTGTCAAGCCATAACGCGGATCTGCACTTTTCAACGTAGGCGCAAAGTGTGTCACAACCACGGTTGGGCCCGAAAATGGTTCTGACAAGGTCTGCGCCAGCCATGCTTGATCGGCCAGTGCTTGAGCTTTGACCGCATCTGATAAAAACGCTTCACCTTTGAAAGTGGTGCCTGTTTTTCGCAAATAAAAGTTGGCTGCTCTTTCCGCTTTTTCCCTGGCTTTGAGTTGCTGAGTGAGGGGCCCATGCTGCGGTACCAAAGCTTCAAAATCACTCCACAAGGTACAACCGATCAAACGCACGCCATTCAGAACATGCACGCGTTGATGAAGCCAAATGATTTGCAGGCGCTCGCACGTTTCTTGAAGCCGCTCATGCGCCTCCTCAAAAGGCATGCCGTCGTATTCATGATTGCCTGGCACAAAATAAACCGGTACAGGCCAAGCCGCTAAATCGCATCGAGGTGAAAAACGGGCCAAGCCAAAATCAGTATCGCCATGATTCACCAACATCGAACCGGGTTGGTATGAACCAATGTCACCAGCCAGCACCAAGATGTCAGCAGACGGCGCCACTTCAGGCATAAAGTGTGGATGTGTTTCCAAATGGAGATCGGACAGCAATTGAATGTTGATCATCGCTCGTGACCCTTGAAGACATCGTGCGCAATGTTGATCAAAACATCGCGCAACCAACGGTGGTCGCTTTGTGCATGTTTGCGGCGGTGCCACAAAGCGTCAACGTGCAAAGTAGGCACTTTGAAAGGCAAATCGCACAAAAACAATTCATTTGACATGCCGGTGGTGGGTACAAAGTGACGCGGTAAAACAGTGAGCAAGTCGGAGTTGACGACCATACGACCGGCCGTGAAAAACTGATTCACAGTCATGACCACCCGGCGCTGTTTGCCAATGGAGGTTAAGGCCTCGTCAATGAAGCCGTACGGGCGCCCCGAAAAGCTCACCAACAAATGTCTTGCTTTACAGAAATTCTCCAAACTGATGTTTTCCGTTGCCAAAGGGTGAGCTTTGCGCATTACGCAGACATATTCACCATCGTACAAGCGGTGATGTTCAAAAGCCGTTGCCTCGCCCACCTGTGCTCTGGCTGTGAGGTCGGCCAAGGCGGCAGGAAAATAGCCAAGTGCCAAATCGACAGCGCCGCTCTCAAGCAAATTTCTGGGGTCGCGTGTGGTGAGTGGCAAGACACGGATGGAGATATTGGGTGCGAGGTGCTCTAGCTCTTGCGCCAAGCCCCCCATCAGTTCGGCGGCCGTGGCATCGGCCATGGCCAACACAAAGGCGTTGCGCGCCTCGCTGGGTACAAAGTGCTGAGGTACCAAAGCCCCTTGAAGTTGGTCAAGTGCCGCCCTAACGCTGGGCCACAGCGTCAATGCAAAGGGTGTGGGTGATATGCCATGGCCTTCGCGGCGCACCAAATCGTCGCCCAGCGTTTCGCGCAATCTTCGCAATGCATTGCTGACAGCGGGCTGTGTGATAGACAGGTTACGGGCAGCTTTGGTCAAACTGCGTTCTGCCATGACCTCGTCGAAGACCCTGAGCAGGTTCAAGTCGAGGGTTCGAAAATTGGTTTGTACCGCCTCAATCATTTCGTATGTGAATGAATAGCATCATGAATATAAAGTTGAACAATATCAGAGTAAACCCTATGATTCAAGCATTGTTTGGTCAAAAAGCTGAATTTTTCATCACTGACCAAGCGCCGAAGCTTTCAATCTCGTCAAGAGGAAATTACCATGAACCACAATTTTGTTCACTTAGAGTACCCCTTAACCCACCCTGGTGTTGAGCGCGCCGAGAAAGTCGTTCACAACTTTCAGCGTTTGAGCGACACGTTCAGCCCCACTCGCACTTTGGCCATTATGTTGTTGGCGGCTGTGGTCGCGGCTTTCATTGTGGTTGCTGACCAGATGATCGACACCTGGGCCGAAGGTCATTTGTTGGCCGCGTGGGTTGCACTTTGGGCCGTTGTTTTTGCAGCCGTTGGCTTGTTTGCTGGCTTCTCAAAAACCCTTGCGGTGCAGCTCAAGTCAGGTCTTGACACCTGGGCCGCCAAAGCTGCGCAGCGCCGTTCAGATGAGCGTCTGTGGTCCATTGCCCAAACCGATGCCCGTTTGATGTCTGATTTGCAAGTGGCCATGTCGCGCAGCGATGAGGAAGTTTTGTTGGGCGAAAGCAGCACACAAGGTCGCGTTGCCCGTTTGTTGCGCCAGCGCCAGTACTACATCTGAGCTTTGTAAAGCTTGTCTCAGGCCCACTGAGGCGTGCCTCAAGAACCTCCTTCGGGAGGTTTTTTTGATGCCGTTTGGGAGAGGCTTGCTAGGCGTTAGGCTTTTGGGAAGCCAAGTAAATGCCAGGCAAAATCAAGGCGGCGCCCAATGCATGATGCCAGCCCAAAGTCTCACCTAAAAAAAGCCAAGCAACCAAACCGCCATACAAGGGACCCAAGTAAAGGCTGGCAGCAACCCGGCTTGCACCCAAGGTTTTTTGACAAAAGCCATATGCCCAGTAAGCGCCCACTCCTGGAAAAAGTGCTGCGGTTACAACAAGTACGCTGGCCATCAAGCTCCACTCAGCGTGCGGTGTGCTGAACCACTCTGTGAGTGCAAAAGGCAACAATACCAAGCTACCCCCCAAACAAGTGGCGGCCAATCGCGCTGTGGGGCTTAAGCTGCTGGTCCACTTTTTCAGTAGCAAAGCATAAGCAGCCCAAGACACTATGGCGATCACAATGAGGCCATCACCCAGAACCCAGATGACTTGAGACAGGCCGGCCCATTGGCCTTTTACCACCACGTGCAAGACTCCCACCAGGGCCACCAAAACGCCCAGCCCCTGTTTCCAAGAAAAGCGTTCTTTAAGTCCAATCACCGCTCCTAAAGTAATCAAGACCGGTGAGGCGGCATAGATCAATGCAATGTTGATGGCGGTGGTGGTTTCGGCAGCCCAGTAAACCCATGCGCCACAAACTAACATGCCCAATGTGCCGAGGGCCAGATATTGTGGCCAGACCTTCAAGGTGGTGTGGCGTTCGCGCCAAAGCTCTTGGCGCGCGATGAAGGCCAAAATGAGACCGGCCAAAAACCATCGACCCAATGCCAAGACATGAGGGCTGATGATGCCTGGCGCGGTTCTGGCCACCACATAGTTCACCGACCACAAAGCCGGTGTGACCCACAACAAAGCTTGCGCCAGTTTGAGGCGCGATGTGTCGTTTGTCAGACCGCTGCTAAGCGCTGCTCTAGCGCTGCTTTGGTATCGAGCAAAGCCTTGGGCATGTTGTAGGCCAACTGCTCAAAGTGCGTGGTGTGCAATTGCAACTCTTGTTGCCATGCCGCTTTGTCAATGCTGGTGACGGTTTTGAATTGGTCGGCGGTGAAGTTCAAACCGGTCCAGTTCAATTCGCCATAAGTGGGTGTGACGCCAAACATGGTCTCTTGACCTTGGGCCTGACCTTCCAAGCGGTCGATCATCCACTTCAAAACGCGCATGTTGTCGCCATAACCTGGCCAGACAAACTTGCCTGCTTCGTCTTTGCGGAACCAGTTGACGCAATAAATGCTAGGCAACTTGTGACCGCCGGCTTCAATTTTGGCGCCTACATCCAACCAGTGTTGGAAGTAGTCGCTCATGTTGTAGCCGCAGAAAGGCAGCATGGCAAACGGATCACGACGCACCACGCCTTGTGCACCAAACGCCGCGGCGGTGGTTTCAGACCCCATGGTGGCAGCCATGTAAACGCCTTCGGTCCAGTTGCGTGCTTCGGTGACCAAAGGCACGGTGGTGGAGCGGCGGCCGCCAAAGATGAATGCGTCAATGGACACGCCTGCGGCATCGTCCCATGCTGGGTCGAGAGCAGGGTTGTTGGTGGCAGCTACGGTGAAGCGTGCATTGGGATGCGCTGCTTTGGCACCCGTGTCTTTTGCAATCTGGGGTGTCCAGTCTTTGCCTTGCCAGTCGATCAAATGGTCAGGCACTTTGCCAGTGTCTTTGTCCATGCCTTCCCACCAGACGTCGCCGTCATCGGTGAGCGCCACATTGGTGAAAATCACGTTTTTGTCCAAGCTGGCCATGCAGTTGGGGTTGGTGTGGTGGTTGGTACCTGGGGCCACGCCAAAGTAACCAGCTTCGGGGTTGATGGCCATCATCTTGCCGTTGGCTTGGGGCTTGATCCATGCAATGTCGTCGCCAATGGTGGTGACTTTCCAGCCATTGAAACCTTCTGGGGGCACCAACATCGAGAAATTGGTTTTGCCGCAAGCGCTTGGGAAGGCGGCTGCCACGTGGTATTTTTTGCCTTGAGGATTGGTCACGCCCAAGATGAGCATGTGCTCGGCCAACCAACCTTGTTCGCGGCCCATGCTGGATGCGATGCGCAAGGCCAAGCATTTTTTGCCCAACAAAGCATTGCCGCCGTAGCCAGAACCATAAGACCAGATCTCTCGTGTTTCTGGGTAGTGAACGATGTACTTGACGGTGGGGTTGCAAGGCCAAGAAGTGGTGTCTTTGGCGCCATTGACCAAAGGTGCGCCCACGGTGTGCAAGCAAGGCACGAACTCACCATCGGTGCCGATGACGTCGAACACGGCTTTGCCCATGCGTGTCATGAGTTTTTGGTTGACGGCCACGTAGGCGCTGTCGGTCAACTCAATGCCAATGTGTGCAATGTGCGAGCCCAAGGGGCCCATGGAGAAAGGCACCACATACATGGTGCGGCCTTGCATGCAACCATCGAACAAAGGGTTCAAGGTCTGGCGCATTTCGGCGGGGGCCATCCAGTTGTTGGTGGGGCCGGCGTTCTCTTTCTTTTCTGAGCAGATGTAGGTGCGGTCTTCAACGCGCGCCACATCGGAAGGATCGGAGCAGGCCAAGAAGCTGCCTAGGCGCTTGGCAGGATTGAGCTTTTTGAAGGTGCCGCTGTCGACCAACTGTTGGCACAGGCGGTCGTACTCTTCTTCAGAGCCGTCGCACCAGTAAACATTGGCGGGCTTGCACAAGGCCGCCATTTCGGCCACCCAAGCAATCAGCTTGGGGTTTTTAACGTACGTGGGCGTATTCAGGTTCAGGCCCTGCATCACGGGTGAGTTCATGGGAAAAGCTCCAAAGTTTAAAAATCGTTTTGTGCAAAGACCATCAAAAGCGAGCCATGAACCCCGCTGACCAATGACATTTGCAAAAAACGACGAGCCGCTTTTTTAGAGGCGGCTGTGCTGGCGCAAAAAGCTTTGTACCCTTCTTGTAACCAGACCTGAATTTTAGGGAGGCTGGCTGGAAAAGGGAATGTGAATTGGTAATTTCACTTCAAAATGTATGCAAAACTTGCATAACATCGCGTGCTGACTGTTTAGCTTGTTGTTTGACAAATGCGCAGGACCTCTTGTCCATAGGCTTCGAGTTTTTTCACGCCAAGACCGCTGATGCCTTGCAAGTCTGCAAGACTTTGAGGGGCCGCCGCGGCAATGTGTGCCAGGGTGGCATCGTGAAAAATAATGTAAGCAGGCAAGTTGTGCTCTTTTGCAACTTCGGCGCGCCAAGCTTTGAGGTTGATATATCGAACCAAGGCGTCTTGTCCCAAGTTGGCGGCGGCTGGGCCAGGCGCTTGGGGTTTACGGCTCCGTTTCTCGGGCTTTTGGCTGACCGACTCTCGCAACTGCACACTGATTTCGCCGCGCAGCACGGCCCTCGAGCCCTCAGTCAGTTGCAAGGTGTTGAAAACTTGTCCCTGTACATTCAGGGCGCCCATGGCGATGAGCTGCCGCAAGACGCCGCGCAATTGAACCTCGCTGAAATTGGCGCCAATGCCAAAGGTACTGAGTTGGGTGTGTCCGTATTGGGAGACTTTCTCGGTGGGCTTGCCTCGCAAGATGTCCATGATGTGGCCAGCACCAAACGAAAAGCCGCTGTGTTGCTGCGCACGAAAAACAGTGGACAACAATTTGCGCGCAGCATCCGTGCCATCCCAAACAGCGGGTGGATTTAAACAGTTGTCGCAATTGCCGCAAGGCTGACTGGCTTCATCAAAGTAAGAGAGCAGTCGAACACGCCTGCAATCGGTGGCTTCGGCCAAAGCCAATAGCGCATCGAGCTTGCCGCGCATGACTTGCTTGAAGTTTTCTTCTGCAGGACTTTCATCAATCATGCGCCGCTGGTTGACGACGTCTTGCAAGCCATATGCCATCCAGGCATCGGCACGCAGGCCATCGCGTCCTGCACGGCCGGTTTCTTGGTAATAACCTTCAATGTTTTTAGGCATGTCGAGGTGCGCAACAAACCGCACATCGGGTTTGTCAATCCCCATTCCAAATGCAATGGTGGCCACCATGACCACGCCTTCCTCACGCAAAAATCGGTCTTGGTGTTTTTGCCGCAAAGCAGCATCTAAACCCGCGTGATAAGGCAAGGCATCTATGCCTGTTTGAACCAGCATCTCGGCCACTTCTTCAACGCGCTTGCGAGATTGGCAATACACAATGCCGGCCTCACCTTCGTGCTCGCGTTCAATGAAACGAAGCAATTGTGTGGAGGCGTCTTTTTTCTCAACGATGGTGTAGCGAATGTTGGGCCGGTCAAAACTGCTGATGAACAGCCGCGCCTCTTCAAGCTGCAAACGCTCAATGATGTCTGAGCGCGTGAGGGCATCGGCTGTGGCTGTTAAAGCAACACGCGGCACGCCCGGAAAACGTTCATGCAACACGGTGAGGCTGCGGTACTCGGGCCGAAAATCGTGGCCCCATTGGCTGACACAATGGGCCTCGTCAATTGCAAATAAACTGACTTGGCCTTGGGCATAAAGCGAATCGAGTTGGGCTAAAAACCGCGGTGTGTTGATGCGCTCGGGCGCAGCATACAAAAGCGTGATCTCGCCCTTGCGCAAGCGCTGTTCAATGGCGCTGGTTTGGTCTGGGCTGAGGGTGGAATTTAAAAAAGCGGCGCTAACCCCCGCTTCGTGCAAAGCGCCTACCTGGTCGTGCATGAGGGCAATGAGGGGCGACACCACAATGGTGATGCCCAGCCCAGCTTGCTGGCGCGCAATGGCGGGAATTTGGTAGCACAAGCTTTTGCCGCCACCCGTGGGCATCAGAACCAAGGCATCTTTGCCACCCGTGACATGCGAGATGATGTCTTGCTGTGGCCCTCTGAAAGACTCGTAACCAAAAACCTCGCTGAGGATGCTCAAGGTGTTGTGGGTTGAAGTGGAGAGCGCAGAGGTTGACACGGTGGGTATTGTCCACCATGAAGCGATGCATTTGGCCTATCGAGGCGTTTTATGAGGCAATGCAAGCGGCCCCCACAAGACCGCTTCCGTTTAGCTGATTTTGAACTGCGTTGCTTTGATCACGTTGGTCCAGCGCACCACTTCATCGGTGATGAATTTTTCTGGGTCAGCTAAGGTGAATGGGTCTGCGCCAGCTTTCTCTAAGTCTTGCAAGAAAGCGGGGTCGTTGCGCACTTTGTTGTGCGTGGCGCGCAAAAAGTCCATCACCTCGCGCGGCACACCTGCAGGCGTGAAAACGGCATTGAAGACTTGCACCCGCATGTCTGGAATGCCGCTTTCTATCGAGGTTGGAATTTCGGGGGCCGCTTTTAAGCGCACATCGCTGTTGACGCTCAAAATGCGAGCACGACCTGCGCGGTGTTGTGCCAACACCGCCGAAGACATGATGGGCGTGATCATGGGGAGATGGCCTGCCACCAAGTCTTGCATGGCAGGACCGCCGCCCTTGTAAGGAACGTGTTGAACGTTGAGCTTGCCGCCCTGGAGTTTGAACAACTCACCCGTCAAATTGGTGATGGTGCCGGGGCCTGCCGAGCCATAGGCGAACTTGCCAGGACTGGCCTTGATCAAGTTCACCAAATCCTTCAAATTGTTAGCGGGTATGCTGGGGTTGACCACAATGCACGTGGGATTGATGCTGACCATGCCCACCAAATTGAAGTCTTTCACAGCGTCATAAGTGGCGGCCCCAGAAGCCAAAGGGTTGATGATTTGCGTCGATGAGGTGCCAAGCAACAAGGTATAGCCGTCAGCTTTGGCGCGAGAGGCCTCGGCTGCCCCAATGGCACCACCCGCGCCAGCCTTGTTGTCCACAATGAAATTGGCGCCGGTGTGTGCAATGGCATATTTAACCCACAAACGGCCAATGATGTCGCCGTCGCCTGCAGGGGCAAAAGGCACAATGACGCGAATGGGCCGGTCAGGGAATTTGGCTTGTGCAAAAGCGGCGGAAGGCGTGATGCCCGCAAGAAGTGTGCTGCCACTCAGGGCCAAAAATTGACGTTTTTTCATGCCCTCAATATAGAGAGAATGTTGCAATCCTTCAATTGGTAAAGGGCCGAACTGTGACGAAATCTCATGAGTCAGTTTGTTTTTCTACAATAGGGGTATGAAAGCTTTGAACTACACCCGCGCCCAAGCCCTGCCAGCCATCCTGGAAAAACGCATTGCCATTTTGGATGGCGCCATGGGCACCATGATCCAACGCTTTAAATTGAGCGAAGCCGATTACCGGGGCGAGCGCTTCAAAGACTTTCCCAAAGATGTGAAGGGCAACAACGAATTGCTCAGCCTGACCCGACCCGATGTGATCCGCGATATTCACGAAGGCTACTTGGCGGCTGGTGCCGACATGATTGAAACCAATACCTTTGGCGCCACTACCATTGCGCAAGAGGACTACAACATGGCCGACCTGGCCATTGAAATGAACCGCGCTTCGGCCGCCTTAGCGCGAGCAGCATGCGACAAATTTTCTACGCCCGATAAGCCTCGTTATGCCGTGGGAGCTATGGGCCCCACACCCAAAACCGCCAGCATCAGCCCTGATGTGAACGATCCTGGGGCGCGCAATGTGGACTTTGAGTCATTGCGCAAGGCCTACTACGAACAAACGAAAGCGCTGGTCGAAGGCGGTGTGGAAGTGTTGTTGGTCGAAACCATCTTCGATACTTTGAATGCCAAAGCGGCTTTGTTTGCCATTGAAGAATATTTTGCAGACAGTGGCGAGCGCCTGCCGCTCATCATCAGCGGCACCGTGACCGATGCCTCGGGTCGAATTTTGAGCGGTCAAACCGTCACAGCGTTTTGGCACAGCGTGCGTCATGCACGTCCTTTGGCCATTGGTTTGAACTGTGCCTTGGGTGCGACTTTGATGCGCCCCTACATTCAGGAGTTGGCCAAAGTGGCCGACGACACCTTCATCAGCTGCTACCCCAACGCCGGTTTGCCCAACCCAATGAGCGATACCGGCTTTGACGAAACACCCGAAGTGACCAGTCGTTTGTTGCATGAGTTTGCGGCGGAAGGTTTGGTCAACATTGTGGGCGGCTGCTGCGGTACCACGCCAGACCACATTGGCGCCATTCAAAAAGCGGTGGGCCCACTGGTGCCACGCGGATTGCATGTTGGGGCGTTTTACAAAGAAGCCGCCTGAGTTGGTGCTTTCCATTTCAACGGCGCACCAAATCGCAACTTGCTTCGTGATGGAGTGCGCCGCTTTGGTGCAGTGCCTCAACCAAATTTAAAGTAGCAAGGCTCTTTATAGAGGGCTGTACTACCAAGTCACAAAATAAACCAGGCTGACTGCGAGTTGGCCCGTTGTTTGCATAGTGCCTCTTGTCTACACAGAAAAGAGGTTGCCATGTCTGAGTTCTTTGATCCGTACAACGCCGATCGTCCCTTGATGCTGAAGTGCAGCTGTGGGCGTGATCACTCACCCGCAGACCATCATGCTGAAGTTGCAGCCGATGCGGCAGCCGCCACCTTGCGCGCGCGCTCAGAGACTGCAGAGTTTGAAGCCTACAGCCAAGAATTCATTGAGGCGACTTTGGTCAAGGCCTTGTTTCCTCAAGATCAAGAGCGTCGAAACTTTTTGCGCGCAGTGGGCAAAAAAACAGCCATGGCCGCCATTGCCAGTGTGTTGCCTGTGGCCAGTCTGCAAGCCATGGCGCAAGACAAAGGACCGCTTGAAAAACCAAATTTGAAGATTGGTTTTATTCCAATCACTTGCGCCACACCGCTCATCATGGCGCATCCATTGGGCTTCTATAGCAAGCAAGGCTTGAATGTCGAAGTGACCAAGACAGCGGGTTGGGCTTTGATTCGAGACAAGATGATCAACAAGGAATATGACGCGTCACACTTTTTGTCGCCCATGCCTTTGGCCATCAGCATGGGCCTCGGAGCCAACACCACACCCATGAATGTGGCCACCATTCAAAACGTCAATGGCCAAGCCATTACCTTGAGCCTCAAGCACAAAGACAACCGCGATCCGAAGAACTGGAAGGGCTTTAAGTTTGGCGTGCCGTTTGATTACTCCATGCACAACTTCTTGTTGCGCTACTACTTGGCAGAAAACGGTTTGAACCCCGACACCGATGTGCAAATTCGCGTTATTCCACCGGCAGAGATGGTGGCCAATTTGCGCGCAGGCAACATCGATGGCTTCTTAGGCCCCGATCCATTTAATCAGCGTGCGGTGTTTGATGAAGTAGGTTTCATTCACATGCTGACCAAAGACTTGTGGAATGGTCATCCTTGCTGTGCGTTTGGGACCAGCACGGAGTTCATCCAGAAAAATCCGAACACGTTTGCGGCGCTGTATCGCGCAGTGCTCACCTCGGCTGCGATGGCGCGTTTGCCTGGCAACCGGGAATTGATTGCCAAGGTAATTTCGCCAACGCAGTACTTGAACCAACCTGAAGCGGTGATCAGCCAAGTGTTGACAGGCAAGTTTGCCGACGGCTTGGGCAAGATTCAAAACGTACCCGATCGTGCAGATTTTGATCCGATGCCTTGGCAGAGTTTGGCTGTGTGGATGTTGACGCAAATGAAGCGTTGGGGCTACATCAAAGGCAATGTAGATTACAAACAAATTGCTGAAAAAGTTTTCCTGATTACCGATGCGCGCAAACACATGAAGGACTTGGGTCAACCCGTGCCACCTGGCTCGGCTTACATCAAGCACAAGATCATGGGCAAAGAGTTTGATGCGGCCAAGCCCGACGAATATTTGAAGTCCTTTGCCATACACAAGATGGGTTGAACCATTGTGAACACCCTTTCAATTAACTTTCGAGCAGCCTTGGTTTCATTTTTGATCTTGGTTTTTTTCTTAGGTGCGTGGCAGCTTTCATCGCAAGGACCGTCGATTGGCGGTGCGACGAAAGTGGGCGCCACCGCAGAAGAAATTGAATATCAAAAGATGATGGGCAAGGACCCGGGTGCTAGCAAGAGCACCGGTTTTCCACCCCCCATTGAGGTGGCCAAGGCCATCGTGACGCAATTGTCTAATCCGTTTTATGACAACGGCCCCAACGACAAAGGCATTGGCATTCAGCTGGCACATTCTTTGGGTCGTGTCGGTTTGGGCTTTGCTTTGGCCGTGCTGGTTGCACTTCCTTTGGGCTTTTTAATTGGCATGTCGCCGCTCATGCAGAAAGCCTTTGACCCGTTCATCCAAGTGCTGAAGCCCATCAGCCCGTTGGCTTGGATGCCGCTGGCTTTGTACACCTTGAAGGACTCTAGCGTCAGCGGTATTTTTGTGATCTTCATTTGCTCGGTGTGGCCCATGCTCATCAACACTGCCTTTGGTGTGGCCTCGGTGAAGCGTGAATGGCTGAATGTGGCCAACACCTTAGAAGTGAACCCACTGCGCAAAGCCTTCTTAGTAATCTTGCCAGCCGCTGCACCCACCATCGTGACGGGCATGCGCATCAGCATGGGCATTGCCTGGTTGGTCATTGTGGCCGCCGAAATGTTGGTCGGTGGTACAGGCATTGGCTACTTCGTTTGGAACGAGTGGAACAACTTGTCTTTGGTGAATGTGATCTTTGCGGTTTTGGTGATTGGCGTGGTGGGCATGTTGCTCGACATGGCGTTTGCCAAATTGCAAAAAGGGGTGACCTATGTTGAATGATCAAGTTGAATCTCTCGCTGTTTCGCAAGTGGCATCCCAAGTGGAGCGCCAAGTTGCAGAACAAGGTGTTTTGGCACAACCAGGATTTTTAAAAATCGAAAAACTGGCCAAGACTTACGTGGCAGACAAGCCGGTGTTTGCCGATGTGTCATTCACGGTGGCCCGTGGCGAGTTTGTTTGCATCATTGGCCATTCTGGCTGTGGCAAAACCACGGTGCTGAACGTGCTGGCCGGTCTAGATACAGCCACTGAAGGCCATGCGTTCATGGACGGCCGCGAAATTGCAGGCCCCAGTTTAGAGCGCGGCGTGGTGTTTCAAAGCCATGCGCTGATGCCTTGGTTGACGGTGCGTCAAAACATTGCGTTTGCTGTGAAGTCCAAATGGCCAGACTGGAAGACACCGCAAATCAATGAGCATGTCGAAAAGCATGTCGACATGGTGGGCTTGTTGCCCGCCATCGACAAAAAACCCAGCCAATTATCGGGCGGCATGAAGCAGCGCGTGGGCATTGCGCGCGCGTTTGCCATTCAACCCAAGATGCTGTTGTTGGACGAGCCCTTTGGCGCATTGGACGCACTAACCCGCGGCACCATTCAAGATGAACTGATGGGCATTGTTCGCCAAACGCAGCAAACAGTTTTCATGATTACGCACGATGTTGACGAAGCGATTTTGTTGTCCGACCGTATTTTGTTGATGAGCAATGGCAACGAAGTCAATGGGCACTACGCGCCGGGTGGCTTGGCCGAAGTGGTGCAAAACCCATTGCCTCGCGACCGAACCCGCGCACAACTGCACCACTTGACTGGCTACTACGATCTTCGAAATCACATTGTCGATTTCTTGGTTTCACGCGCTAAAGCGCATTGATCACAGCTTGATATGACTCACGCGCAATTCAAAAACACTGACTTAATTTTTCATCCAACTTTTCACGAGGAAAACCATGAACCGCTTAGACGTGACAGAAAAAATCATCAGCACCAAAGTGTCCAAGGGCATCAAGTGGTCTGATGTGGCCGACAAAGTGGGCCTGTCCAAAGAATGGGTGACCGCTGCCTGCTTGGGTCAAATGACCTTGGATGCCAAACAAACCAAAATCATTGGCAAAATTTTTGGCCTGACGGCTGAAGAACAAAAGTGGTTGCAAGTGGTGCCCTACAAAGGCTCTTTGCCTACGCCCGTGCCAACCGACCCGCTCATTTACCGTTGGTACGAAATTGTGAGTGTGTATGGCACCACGATCAAAGAACTGATTCACGAAGAGTTTGGCGACGGCATCATGAGCGCCATCGACTTCAGCATGGACATCGTGCGCCAGCCTGATCCTAAAGGTGATCGCGTGAACGTTGTCCTGTCGGGCAAATTCTTGCCTTACAAGCAGTATTGATGCGCCAAACGCCTTGGGCGTGGTTAAAATAACCATTCCCAAGGAGCGTTGCAGCCCGCCAGCCACTCAGGCCGCGGGTCAGGCTTGGGAGTCAATCAAGGGCCTGGCCCTTTCCCATTGCAAACCACGCTCACCTGCGATCCAAGAGGTGAGTTGTGTCTGTTGTCGTTTCTCCGTTAAAACTGTCTGGTCTTGAGCCTGTCTCGATTGGCACGGACTCATTGTTTGTGAACATTGGTGAGCGCACCAACGTCACAGGCTCCAAAGCTTTTGCCCGCATGATTTTGAATGGCGAGTACGAACAGGCTTTGGCAGTAGCCCGCCAGCAAGTTGAAAACGGCGCACAAATCATTGACATCAACATGGACGAAGCCATGTTGGACAGCCAAGCGGCCATGGTTCGTTTCCTAAACCTCATTGCCTCCGAGCCCGACATTGCCCGTGTGCCCATCATGATTGACTCTTCCAAGTGGAGCGTCATTGAAGCGGGTTTGCGCTGCATTCAAGGCAAAGGCATTGTCAATTCCATCAGCATGAAAGAAGGCGTTGAGGCCTTCAAAGAACAAGCGCTGTTGATCAAGCGCTACGGCGCAGCAGCTGTGGTCATGGCGTTTGATGAAAAAGGCCAGGCAGATACCTACCAACGCAAAATTGAAATTTGCGAACGCGCGTACCGCGTGTTGGTCGATGAGGTGGACTTCCCGCCGGAAGACATTATTTTCGACCCCAACATTTTTGCCATTGCTACCGGTATTGAAGAACACAACAACTACGCCGTCGATTTCATTGAAGCCACGCGTTGGATCAAACAAAATTTGCCAGGCGCCAAAGTGTCGGGCGGTGTGTCCAATGTGTCCTTCAGCTTCCGCGGCAACGACCCTGTGCGCGAAGCCATTCACACGGTGTTTTTGTACCATGCCATTCAAGCGGGCATGGACATGGGCATTGTCAATGCAGGTATGGTGGGTGTGTACGACGAACTCGAACCCGATTTGCGTGAGCGTGTAGAAGACGTTGTCTTGAACCGTCGCCCTGATGCTGGCGAGCGGTTGGTCGAAGTGGCTGAGAACGCCAAAGGCGCGGCAAAAGATGACTCGCAAAAACTCGCATGGCGCGGCACGCCCGATGCGCCAGTGACCGTCTCCGCGCGCTTGTCACACGCCTTGGTGCACGGCATTACCGACTTCATCACCGAAGACACCGAAGAAGCCTATCAAGAAATATTGGCCAAGAACGGCCGACCACTGCACGTCATTGAAGGCCCGCTGATGGATGGCATGAACGTGGTGGGCGACTTGTTTGGCCAAGGCAAGATGTTCTTGCCACAAGTGGTTAAGTCAGCGCGCGTCATGAAGCAAGCGGTGGCGCACTTGGTACCCTACATCGAAGAAGAAAAACGCCAGCAAGAAGCCGCCGGCCAGGACGTGAAGTCCAAAGGCAAGATTGTGATTGCCACCGTCAAAGGCGACGTGCACGACATTGGCAAAAACATTGTGACGGTGGTGCTTCAGTGCAACAACTTTGACGTGGTCAACATGGGCGTGATGGTGCCCTGCCACGAAATTTTGGCCAAGGCCAAAGAAGAAAATGCCGACATCATTGGCTTGTCGGGTCTCATCACCCCCAGCTTGGAAGAGATGCAGTACGTGGCCAGCGAAATGCAAAAAGATCCGCATTTCCGTTTGCGCAAAATGCCTTTGCTGATTGGTGGCGCCACCACCAGTCGCGTGCATACGGCCGTCAAAATTGCACCGCACTACGAAGGCCCTGTGGTCTATGTGCCCGATGCTTCTCGCAGCGTGAGCGTGGCGCAAGGTTTGTTGTCTGACCAAGCCGCTACTTACATTGACGAGCTCAATGCCGATTACGCTAAAGTGCGTGAGATGCATGCCAATAAAAAGCAAACGCCCATGTGGCCATTGGCCAAAGCGCGTGGCAATAAAACGCAAATCGATTGGACAAGCTTTAAATCGCCTACGCCCAAGTTCATTGGCCGCCGCGTGTTCAAGAATTTTGACCTGGCCGAATTGGCGCGCTACATCGACTGGGGCCCCTTCTTCCAAACCTGGGATTTGGCCGGCCCCTACCCCGCCATTTTGAAAGACGAAGTGGTAGGCGTGGAAGCGCAAAAGGTTTTCAATGATGCACAAAAGATGCTGCAAAAAATCATTGAAGGCCGCTGGATCACGGCACATGGCGTGATGGGCTTGTACCCCGCCAACAGCGTGAACCATGACGACATTGCTTTGTATGCCGATGAGTCACGTCAAGCGCCTGTGCTCACCTGGCATGGCCTGCGTCAACAAACAGAAAAGCAAACCGGCAAACCCAGCCGCTGCTTGGCAGACTTTGTGGCACCTTTGCTGGATGCAAAAGGTCAACCGACCAAACTACAAGATTACGTTGGCGTCTTTGCAGTCACGGCTGGTATCGGTGTTGAAAAACGCGAGCAAGCTTTTGAAGCCGCTCACGACGACTACAGCGCCATCATGCTCAAGGCCTTGGCTGACAGATTTGCAGAAGCCTTTGCAGAGTGCATGCACGAGCGCGTACGCAAAGATTTGTGGGGCTACGCCGCGGCAGAAAATGCAACACTAGAAGATTTGGTTGCCGAGAAATACCAAGGTATTCGGCCCGCGCCAGGCTACCCCGCATGCCCAGACCATTCAGTTAAAAAGCAAATGTTTGAACTCTTGCAATGCGAAGAGATTGGCATGGGCCTGACCGAGAGTTTGGCCATGACACCTGCTGCCAGTGTGTCAGGTTTTTACCTCAGTCATCCCGACAGCCAGTACTTCAACGTGGGCAAAGTGAGTGAAGACCAAGTGCAAGATTTGGCCAAACGTCAAAACTTGAAAGTGTCAGACATTCAGCGATTGTTAGCGCCTAACTTGTGAGCGTCTTCGTGTGTGCTTGAAGCGCGCTCTTTTGCGCCCACCACAAACACGCCACACCCAAGACGCCGGCCAGTAACAACCAACGCAGGCCGTGCGTGTAGCCCACCTCGGGCGTCCACATCAAACCCAAAGCCCAAGGCGCCACAGCGCGCCCCATGGCCAAGGGCACGCCCAAGACACCATTGAGTTGGCCCACATGGTCGCGGCTGACGTATTGCGCCATAGCGGTACCTTTGACAATGGTGTTCAAACCATTGCCAAGCCCATAGAAGGTGACAAACAACAAGGCGGCCCAAGGCGCTAAACCGCCGGCTACTAAAAACACCAAGCCGAGTGGGACAAGACAAGGAATCCATTTGTTGGCTGCGTGAACATCCAAGTGTTTTTCAAAAACAAACAATAAAAATCGACCCAATACTTGAATGGCGCCAATTGATGCAGGGATGGCAATGACCCAAGCGGGTGAAAGATGCGCCTCTTCAAGCAAGCTCACCATGTGCGCGGGCAGTGCAGAACTGACGATGGCCGTCATCAGCATGAAGCCCGCCAACAACCAAAAAGGCGCACGCCTTAAGTGCACTTTGATAGAGACAGGCTTTGTGGCCAGGTCTGTATTTTCAGAGGCCTTCAAGAGCGGTTTCTTTTGGAAAGCACCTTGGAGCAACCTAGCGTGCAAAGGCCAACAAATGAGCCATTGAAACAAGGCCAGCACCCACAAGGCGTGCCGCCAACCCAAACTTTGTATCAACCAAGACGACAGAGGTATGAAGACCGTGCTGGCCAAACCACCTAAGAAAGTCATGATGATGATGGCGCGTCGAAAGTCGTTTGGAAAACGACGGGTCACCACTGCAAAAACAGGCGCGTACAAAGTGGCCGACATGCCTAAGCCCAAGCCCAGCCACACCGCATAAAACCCGGCAAGAGAGTCAATGAAGCTGTGCGCCAACAAACACAGGCCCACCCAAGCTGAACCCCATGTCATGACGCGACGCTCGTACCCTCGATCAATCCAGCGACCGATGGGGTAGGCCATCAGGCCATCTGCGAGCAAGGCCAAGCTGAATCCCAAAGAGGCGTCTGCGCGGCTTAAGCCCAACTCGCGTTCAACCGGTCCCATGATCAATGAGAAGGTGTAGAACACACTGCCCCAAGTGATCAACTGGGCCCAAGACAGCCAAACTGCAAAGGGCGCTAAGTCGGGAGCATGGTGCGTGATACGGGTGAGATCCCAGTACGGCCTGATTCTGCGCATGGCCTCATTATCGACGCCCCGCAAAGGGCCGTCGATATTGAACGGCCTCCGCAATGTGTCCGGGTTCGATGGTCAAATGGCCAGCAAGGTCGGCAATGGTTCGGGCAATTTTTAAGACGCGGTGTGTGCTGCGGCCACTCCACGCAAAATGAGTGGCCACTTGCGTCATGTAAGTGGCCGCATCTGGCCCCAATTGGCAGTGCTGGTCTAGTGCGGCGCCACTCAGTGCCTGATTGGTGCAACCCTGCCGCTCGATGGCCACTTGTCTGGCCCGAAGGCATCGGGCCTTGATGGTGGCTGTGCTTTCACCGGCAGGTGCATTGATCAATTGTGCAGCGTGTTGACTGGGAACTTCAATGTGCAGGTCGATGCGATCTAACAGGGGGCCACTGATTTTGTTGCTGTATCGGAGCACCTGATCGGGCGTGCAACGACACAGAGGACTTTGTTGGCCAGGTACTCGGGCCTGCCCGGCGTGGCCACACGGGCATGGGTTCATGGCGGCGATAAGCTGAAAACGCGCAGGAAATTCAGCGCTGTGCGCTGCCCGCGAAATGGTCACGCTGCCCGACTCTAAGGGCTCACGCAAAGCCTCTAAGGCCGATCTTGGAAACTCAGGTAACTCGTCTAAAAATAAAACGCCATGGTGTGCCAGTGAAATTTCACCGGGCCTGGGTGGTGAACCGCCGCCGACCAATGCAACCGCGCTGGCCGAGTGATGGGGGTGCCGCGTTGGACGAACCAGCCATTGCCTGAGTTGAAACCGACCCGCCAAACTGGCCACAGCGGCCGTTTCCAGTGCCTCTTCAACGCGCATGCTGGGCAATAAGTCAGCAAAGCGGTGTGCCAACATGGACTTGCCCGCACCTGGCGGCCCCACCATTAAAAGACAGTGACCACCTGTTGCTGCAATTTCAAGTACACGCTTGGCGCCTGTCTGCCCTTTCACATCTGCCATGTCCCAATTCGTTGATGCTTCTAACGGGGGCGTGCTGCTAGGCGTCTGCATGCGCGCCCAAGTTGGGGTGTGCGCATCTGGCGGTGCTTGTCCTTCCAGTGGAAACTGAAGGGCCACTTCGCGCAGGTGTTTGGCTCGAAAAACCTGAGCGCCGGGTACCAAGGCGGCTTCTTCTGCGCTGCCCGGTGGCAACACCAAATGAGGCGCATTGTGGCGCTGGTACAAGGCCATTCCCATGACCAATGCGCCTCGCACGGGTCGAAGTTCGCCAGACAAGGACAATTCGCCGGCAAACTCGTATTGATGCAAATGGCGATCATCTATTTGGCCACTGGCCGCCAAAATGCCTATCGCAATGGGCAGATCAAAGCGCCCAGAGTCTTTGGGCAAGTCGGCTGGCGCCAAGTTCACGGTGATGCGTTGGTTGTTGGGAAACTCAAAGCCTGAGTTTTGAAGTGCCGATCGCACGCGCTCACGGGCTTCTTTGACTTCAACATCTGCCAGACCGACCAAGGTGAAGCTGGGCAAACCGTTTGCCAGATGCACCTCGACGGTGACAGATGGGGATTGAAGGCCTAGTAAGGCCCTGCTTTGCACCAAAGATAAACGCATTTGTGTTCCTTGCACCAAATAAGTGCGCCGTTTGAGTGAATGGGTGAATTCAGAACAAGTGCGGTGCAGATTCAATTGGAGCACCAAGGCCCCGTGAATCAAGCTTTCAGAGGCGCGACATTAACTTGCAATGACGCAGCGCAGCATTGGCATGCTAAATGCTTAAAGGACAACTCAAACTATTAATTAACTGGAGCTGTCTATGAAAAAAATCGTAACCCCCTTGATGTTGGCCTTGTCTTTGGCCGGTGCCGGCAGTGCTTTTGCGCAAGCTGCACCCGAGTCAAGCCTGACATTGAACGTTGGCGCCGTGAACGAATACCGTTACCGTGGCATTTCACAAACACGTTTCGACCCAGCCTTGCAAGGCGGTGCTGACTACGCAGACAAGAGCGGAGTTTATGTTGGCGTTTGGGGCTCTGGCATCAAATGGGTCAAAGACGCGGGTGGCAAGTCCAACACAGAAGTTGACTACTACGGTGGTTACAAATTCAGCATTGGTGAAGTGGCTTACGACGTGGGCTTTTTGCACTATGACTACTCTGGCAATGCTTTGGCCGTCAGCGCCAACACCAATGAGTTGTACGGCGCCGTCACCATGGGCCCGACAACTTTGAAGTACTCACAAACCACAGGCAATTTGTTTGGTTTTGCAGACAGCAAGGGCAGCTCTTATGTTGACCTGACAGCCAACTTTGATCTGGGCAATGGTTTCACATTCACGCCTCACATTGGCTACCAAAGCGTCAAAGGTGCAGGCAACAGCATCTATTCCTACACAGATGCAGCACTCACATTGGGCAAAGACTTGGGCAACGGCTTGTCTGCTTCAGCCGCCATCATTGGTACCAACGCCAAAACAGGCTCTTACGTTAGCCCCGCTGGCAAGCAATTGGGCAAATCTGGCCTGGTTGTTGGCATCAAGTACGCCTTTTAATTTTTTTTGACTCACAAGGAACCATCATGAAACTGGTGACCGCCATCATTAAACCCTTCAAGCTGGACGAGGTGCGTGAAGCCCTTTCTGGCATCGGTGTGCAAGGTATTACCGTGACTGAAGTCAAAGGCTTTGGTCGACAAAAAGGTCATACCGAGTTGTATCGCGGCGCTGAGTACTTGGTGGATTTCTTGCCAAAAGTAAAGATTGAAGCTGCCGTATCCGACGAGCTCGTTGAACGCGTGATCGAAGCCATCGAGTCAGGTGCCCGCACCGGCAAGATTGGCGACGGCAAAGTGTTTGTGTACGACTTAGAACAAGTCATTCGCATTCGCACTGGTGAAACTGGGGCAGAAGCCCTTTGATGTCCCTGAAAGAGAGCACAAAATGAAAAAACTATTTGCCTCCCTCGCCTTGGGACTGTCCTTGTGTTTTGGCGGCGCAGCATTTGCGCAAACAGCACCTGCTGCTGAAGCCAAAGTGGAAGCCAAAGCTGAGGTGAAAGCCGATGCAGCCGCTCCCGCTACAGCGCCTGCAGCTGCACTTGCTGCCGCAGAAGCAGCCCCCGTCCTAGTGCCTAACAAAGGCGATACAGCTTGGATGATGGTCTCCACCATTTTGGTCATCATGATGGTGGTGCCAGGCTTGGCACTGTTCTATGGCGGTCTGGTCCGCAGCAAGAACATGCTGTCTGTGCTGATGCAAGTCATGGTCACCTTCTCATTGATCACCGTTCTGTGGTTCATTTATGGTTACAGCTTGGCGTTCACTGAAGGCAATGCCTACATTGGTGGCCTCGACCGCTTGTTCATGAACGGCATCTGGGACAACGCAGCGGGCACATTTGCCAATGCCGCAACGTTCAGCAAAGGTGTGGTCATTCCTGAAATCACGTTTGCAGGCTTCCAAGCCACATTCGCAGGGATCACTTGCGCCCTGATCGTGGGTGCATTTGCAGAGCGCATCAAGTTCTCCGCAGTCTTGTTGTTCATGACTTTGTGGTTCACTTTCAGTTACTTGCCCATTGCACACATGGTCTGGTTCTGGATGGGTCCTGACGCTTACGCTTCCAAAGAAATGGTTGACGAGTTGACTGGCAAAGCTGGCTTGATCTGGCAGTGGGGCGCGCTTGACTTCGCTGGCGGTACTGTTGTTCACATCAACGCTGCTGTGGCTGGTTTGGTCGGTGCTTTCATGATTGGCAAGCGCGTGGGTTATGGCCGCGAAGCCATGGCACCTCACTCCTTGACATTGACCATGGTCGGTGCCTCATTGTTGTGGGTGGGCTGGTTTGGTTTCAACGCAGGTTCTGCACTCGAAGCCAATGGTTTTGCAGCCCTTGCTTTCGTCAACACTTTGTTGGCAACAGCCGCCGCTGTGTTGGCCTGGTGTGTGGGTGAAGCGCTGATGCGCGGCAAAGCGTCTATGCTGGGCGCAGCCTCCGGTGCTGTGGCTGGTTTGGTGGCCATCACGCCAGCAGCGGGCAACGTCGGTATCGGCGGCGCTTTGGTGATTGGTATCGTGGCAGGCTTTGCATGTTTGTGGGGCGTCAATGGCCTCAAGAAAATGCTGGGCGCGGACGACTCCTTGGACGTCTTCGGTGTGCACGGTGTGGGCGGTATCGTCGGCGCATTGCTAACCGGTGTGTTCAACTCACCTGCGCTGGGTGGTCCTGGCTTTGTAGCCGACTGGGTCACTGTGACCATGGTGACTGCTGCCGATTACTCTATCGCTGCGCAAGTTTGGACCCAAGCCAAAGCTGTCCTGCTCACCATCGTGTGGTCTGGCGTGGTGTCTTTGGTGGCCTTCAAATTGGTTGATCTGACTGTGGGTCTGCGCGTCTCTGAAGAAGAAGAGCGCGAAGGCTTGGACATCAGCTCACACGGCGAAACTGCTTATCACAGCTAATCTGTCAAGATTTTCATAAGACTTTCCGAGAAGTTAGTCTCCAACTCACAAGCCCGCTTCGGCGGGCTTTTTTTTGCCCGCTTCAGGGGCTTTTTTTTCGCCTTCAAAAAGTTACACAGGGTTACAAGGTCAATTTAATTGAAAATGCCAAGACCTTTGCAACCCATAATCTTTGATGACTGCAGTAATTCCTTTTGTCCGCCCTGAATGGCACCGCATGACGAGTCAAGCCGATGGCCTGGGTGAGTCGCCTTTTTGGCACCCGCAAGAGCAGCGCTTGTATTGGGTCGATATTCCGGGCCGTCGCTTGCGCCGCATGTCGGTTTCTTCCAATTTATCCCAAGCTCAGGTGGTTGAAGACTGGCCATTACAAGAAGAGCCCGGTTGTTTTGCGCCAGCAAAACAAGGCGGGTGGGTCATGGCTTTGCGCAGCGGCGTTTACCGAGCCGACAGCTGGGGTGGCCCATTAAGCTTGTTGGCTGCCGCGCCTTACGACACTGGCAAGTTGCGCTTCAATGATGGCAAGTGCGACCCTGCCGGAAACTTTTGGAGTGGCACCATGTACGAGCCGCGCGATCAAGCAGCCGGCGTTTTGTATGCCTTGCAAGCCGATGGACGCTTGATGGCCAAAGCCGATCAGGCCACAGTTGCCAACGGTTTGGCGTGGTCACCCGACGCCAAAACCCTGTATTGGTCTGACACAGGCGCGCATTGCATTCGCGCATGGGACTTTGACCTTGACACACAACAGATGACGCGCGAACGCATTTTTGCGCAGTTCCCGTCCAAACCCAAAGACTGGACGTATGGTTCAGATGCGGCGCTTGCTTATGCAGGCCGCCCCGATGGCGCAGCGGTAGACGCTGAAGGTTTTTACTATTCGGCCTTGTACGAAGGCCATCGCTTGGCCAAATTTGCACCCAATGGCCAGTGTGTTGCCTTGATCGACACGCCGGTTCAGTGCCCCACCATGCCGTGCTTCGGAGGTGAAGATTTGCGCACTCTTTTCATCACCACATCGGCACATGGCAGGAGTGCCGCAGAACTACAAGCATTGCCCCATTCAGGCTGCGTTTTTGCCACGCGCGTTGAAACACCTGGTTTACTTGTGAGTTTTTTCAACAACTGAATTGACCCATTTCTGCTTGGGTACAGGGTCAAGGTTGGCCCTAAACAGGGCTTGTCCGTTTAACATGGCGCTATGAACGCAAGTCCTTCTTCCAATTCAATGCCCTCTGTCTATCCCGACCTGCCGGCCATCTTGGAAACTGTGCGCGCTGCTGCTGCCCAGTCGCCTGCACAGCGCCCAAGTTTTCGCATCCACGGTGCAGGCAGTCATGATTTTTACGGCGAAGCCTTAGAAGGCACTTTGCTAGAAACGCGAGGGCTTTCTGGCATTCTTCAATATGAACCCAGTGAGTTGGTCGTGACAGTTGCTGCAGGCACGCCCTTGCGTGAATTAGAAAACACACTGGCAGCACAAGGACAGAGTTTGGCCTTCGAGCCTCCTGTTTTTGATACCGATCGAGCCCACAGTCAGGCCACAGTGGGTGGCATGGTGGCGTCGGGCTTAAGTGGCCCCGCCAGAGCGCATGTGGGCGCCGTGCGCGATTTCGTGTTGGGTTTGAAATTCATCAACGGCCGCGGCGAACACCTGACCTTTGGTGGTCAGGTCATGAAAAACGTCGCGGGTTATGACGTCAGCCGCTTGTTGGCAGGCAGCTGGGGCACCTTGGGCCTGATCACCGAAATCTCCTTGAAAGTATTGCCTGTGGCACCCGCTGAGGCGTTTTTGATGTGCCAACTTCCGCAGGACCAAGCGCTGGCCTTGTTGCACCGATGGGGTGGCCAGCCCTTGCCCTTGAATGCCAGCTGTTGGGTCAAGGACACCAGTGCACCAGGTCAACCCAACATGTTGTTCATTCGGTTGCGTGGGGCACATGCGGCCGTCGAGGCCGCCAAAGTGCGCATGTCCCAAGATGTCGCGGCTTTGAAAAGTGAATTGATCGAGCAGGCGGCAGAAAGTGCCGCCCAAGACTGGTTGGCCAGTGCCGACCAGCGCTTGCCCTTTTTTACAGAAAATACAGCCTCGCCAGAGTTAGCCCTATGGCGTTTGTCGGTACCGCAAACCGCACCCGTGATCAAGTTGCCAGACACTGTCAGCTCACCCTTTGTGGAGTGGCAGGGTGCACAGCGTTGGGTCTGGGCCCCGCTTGATGCGGCAGACACTTTGCGCCGTGAAGCCATGGCAGTAGGCGGTCAGGCCACCTTGTTTAGAAGGCCAAACCAAGCCACTGCTGCAACACCCGTGGCAGTGCCTGTTTTTACACCACTCGATCCTGTACAACAACGCATTCAGCAAGCGTTGAAACATGAATTTGACCCTGCGGGCTTGTTTGGCCCACGCAGATTGAACGCGCATTTTTGAGGCTCACCATGCAAACCCAACTCGCACCTGAGTTTCTAAACACCCTCATCGGACAAGAAGCCGAAGCCATTTTGCGCCAGTGCGTTCACTGTGGTTTTTGCACAGCCACATGCCCCACTTATCAATTGATGGGTGATGAGCTGGACGGGCCGCGTGGCCGCATTTACCTCATGAAGCAAGTCTTCGAAGGTGCCGAGCCCACTCGCAAAACACAGATGCATTTGGACCGCTGCCTTACTTGCCGCAATTGTGAAAGCACTTGTCCTAGCGGTGTGCAATATGGCCATTTGGTCGACTTGGGGCGCAAAGTGGTGGACGCCAAAGTAGAGCGCCCTCTGAAAGATCGCGCACTGCGCTGGCTCTTGAAGGAGGGACTCACATCGAGCTTGTTTGCGCCCGCCATGAAGCTAGGTCAAAGTGTCAGAGCCTTTTTGCCTGCTGCCCTCAAAGCCAAGGTGCCCGCACCCCAAGCTGCGGGTGCATGGCCTACCCAAAAACATACGCGAAAAGTATTGATGTTGGCAGGCTGCGTTCAGCCCGCCATGATGCCCAACATCAACACGGCCACAGCCCGGGTACTCAACGCCTGTGGCATCGAAGTGGTGGTGCCACCCGCAGCAGGTTGTTGCGGCGGCGTGAAGTTTCACTTGAACGACCAGGTCGGCGGACTTGACCACATGCGCCGCAACATTGATGCATGGTGGCCATGGGTAGAACAAGGTGTAGAGGCCGTGGTGATGAACGCTTCAGGTTGTGGCGTGACGGTCAAAGAGTATGGCCATTTGTTGCAGCATGATGCGCAATATGCCGAGAAAGCCAAGCGCATTTCTGAACTCACGCGTGACCTGAGCGAACTATTGCCTTTGTGCTTGCCCCAACTTCAAAAACTTTTGAAACCCGAGGTGGTGGCCAAGACGGGCCTGATGGCTTATCACCCACCTTGCACTTTGCAGCATGGCCAGCAACTCAAGGGCGGTGTTGAAGCGCAGTTGGGTCAATTGGGATTTCAGTTGCGCGTGACCGACATCGAGTCCAATTTGTGCTGCGGTTCTGCAGGCACTTACTCTGTGCTTCAAGCCGATACTGCTTATGCCTTGCGTGATCGCAAGTTGGGTCATCTGAACAAGCTGCAGCCCAAAGCCATCTTGAGTGCCAACATCGGCTGTATCACGCACTTGCAAAGCGGTGCCGATGTGCCTGTGAGGCATTGGGTTGAATTGGTCGACGAGGCTTTGTCAAAAAGCAAATAAAAACCGAGCGTGTGCGTCATGTGCGCCAGTGTTGCTGCTGGCGCACGGCAATGGTATGGCGCGAGGTTTAAGCAGCCAATGCGGCCTCAATGTCGCTGCTGATTTTCTCGGGCTTGTCTATGGGGGCATAGCGTTTGATGACGCGGCCGTCGCGTCCTACCAAAAACTTGGTGAAATTCCACTTGATGGCTTTGCTGCCCAATAGGCCAGGCGCTTCTGCACACAACCATTGGTACAAAGGATGCGCATCGGGGCCGTTGACCTTGACTTTTTCCATCATCGTAAAACTCACGCCATAGTTCAACTGGCAAAAGCTGGCGATGGTTTCGTTGCTGCCAGGGTCTTGACTGCCAAACTGGTTGCAAGGAAAACCCAGAACCGACAAGCCGCGGTCTTTGTAGGCTTGGTGGATTTTTTCGAGCCCACCAAACTGGGGCGTAAAACCGCAGGCACTGGCGGTGTTCACAATCAGCATCACTTGTCCGCGAAGCTGACTCAAAGCCATTGGCTGACCACTCATTTGTACCGCTTCAAAATCGTAGATGGAGGCCATGAAAGTCCTGTGCGTGTTGGGTGAAATTAAAGCAAGAGATCAGCCATGCTGGTGATCATTTTTGGCCACTTCGATCAAGCGATTTAACTCTTCGCTGTGATGTCGGGTGTTGTGTTCGTGCCAGCGCTTGATGACCCACATGATGCTGGCCACCACAAAACCAAACGCTGTAATGGCGCCAAAGGCAGAAAGTCCCATGCCCGTTGAGAAACTGTAAAGGCCGCCCAACATCAAAATACAGGCTTGCTCATTGAAATTTTGAACCGCAATGGAACGCCCAGCACCCATCAAGTTATGACCGCGGTGTTGCAGCAAAGCATTCATGGGCACCACCAAGAAGCCGCCAAGTGCGCCTAGCAAAATAAGGAACGGTGCGGCCACCCAAACGTTGTCGATGAAGTTCATGGCCATCACCAGAACGCCCATGGCGATACCCAGTGGCATGACCAGCGTGGCTTGGTGCAGTTTCATGCGGACAGAGGCCACAACTGCGCCGACTGCCGTGCCAATGGCCACCACGCCAACCAAGCTCGAGGCCTGTGTGGTGGAGTAACCCAAAGCAGCAGCGCTCCAAGCCAACACGATGTAGCGCAGGTTGCCAGACACCCCCCAAAACAGGGTGGTGGTGGCCAAGGAAATTTGACCCAAGCGGTCTTTCCAAAGGCGGGTGTTGCAACTCCAAAAGTCTGGCAACAAGGCCTTGAGATCTTTGGGCAAGGCGCGCATTTCAACGCCAGTGTCTGGAATGCGCGTGTTGAACCAAGCGGCCAAGGCATAAAAAGAAATCAGCAACAAAATGGCAGCTTCTGGTGCTGTGTCGATGCCTGTGTCAATGAATGGCAAGTCAAAGCTGAGCAAGTAGCCCGAAACATGCGCACCGACCAATTGCCCGCCTACCAACACGCCCAAGATGATGGATGCGATGGTGAGGCCTTCAATCCAGCCATTGGCCTTGACCAATTGCGAGGCTGGCAACAGTTCGGTCAGGATGCCATATTTGGCCGGTGAATAAGCCGCTGCGCCCAAGCCTACGATGGCATAAGCCAGCAAAGGATTGGCGCCAAACAACATCATCAGGCAGCCCAAGACTTTGATGCCGTTGCTGATGAACATCACCTGACCTTTGGGCCGAGAGTCGGCAAAAGCACCCACAAATGGCGCCAGCACCACATAAAACAAGGCAAACATGGGAACCAAAGCTGCGCGTTGCCATTCGGCACCGCCGCCAATTCGAATCAGCTCTACCGCTGCGACAAAAAGTGCGTTGTCGGCCAGTGAGCTGAAAAACTGGGCCGCCATGATGGTGTAAAAACCGCGCTTCATGAGTTCATGCAGTGAATCGATCAGGCATTAGGCCAAATTCGAAAATTGAGAAAAGTACCAAAGCAACATCCGCAACGCAGATGTTGGCGTAAGTTTCGGTTATATCACGCCCTGAAGTGCCACAATCTAGGCTTCTACCCGCGAAATTGATCGCCGTTTAAGTAACGATCTGACATGCCAAGACCGATTCAGGCCACTCTCGACATCCCAGCCTTGCGCCACAACTTGTCGCAAATTAAAGTTGCGGCCCCCGATGCCTTGGTTTGGGCCGTGGTCAAAGCCAATGCGTATGGCCATGGCATTGAGCGCATTTTTGAGGGCTTACGGGCGGCCGACGGCATTGCGCTGCTCGATTTGTCTGAAGCTGAACGGGTTCGACAACTCGGTTGGCGCGGCCCCATTCTCTTGTTGGAAGGCGCCTTTGAAACCCGCGATTTGGAATTGTGCTCTCGCCTGAACTTGTGGCATGTGGTGCATTCAGAAGCGCAAATTGACATGCTGGCAGTGCATAAAACCCACCAGCCGCATCGGGTCTTTCTCAAAATGAACACGGGCATGAACCGCTTGGGTTTTGCCCCGCAAGCTTTCAGAGCCGCGTGGACGCGCCTGAATGCGTTGCCCCAAGTCGATGAAATTTCGCTGATGTCGCATTTCAGTGATGCCGATGGCGACAAAGGCATAGGCGCTGCCATGGCCTTGTTTCATCAATTCACGCACGATTTATCGGGCGAGCGCAGCCTGTGCAACAGCGCGGCAAGTTTGCGCCATGCCCATGATGTGCTTGTTCGCGCCGATTGGATACGCCCTGGCATTGCGTTGTACGGCAGTTCGCCAGATTACCCGCATCACTCAGCCCAAGATTGGGACTTGAAACCCGTGATGAGTTTGAACGCTGACATCATTGCCATCCAAAATTTGCAAGCGGGTGACACCGTGGGCTATGGTTCATCTTTTGTGGCCGACCGGGCTATGCGAATTGGTGTGGTGGCCTGTGGTTATGCTGACGGCTATCCTCGATCAGCGCCAACAGGCACACCGGTGTGCATTGAAGGCCATCCTTCACGCACCATAGGACGCGTCAGCATGGACATGATCACGGTAGACATCACTGACTTACCGCATGCGGCTTTGGGCAGTGAAGTAACGCTGTGGGGCATGCCGCAGAAATCGAAAGTCAGTGCACAGTCGCCCTTGGGCGTTGCCATTGATGAGGTGGCACAGGCCGCCGGCACCGTGGGTTATGAACTGATGTGCGCTTTGGCGGCACGCGTCCCGGTGGTGGTGAAAGATTGAAGCATGCAAGCTATCAGCGCATGGCGCTTGGCGCCGCGCTTCTGTTGATTTTGATTTGGGGCGCCAATTTCAGCGTTCAAAAGTATTTGCTCAACACGCTGACGCCCAGTGGCTTTTTGTTGGCGCGTTACCTCATCATGCCCCTTTGCGCTCTCATTTTGATGCGCGTGACTTTGGGCAAATTTTTACCCCCTCTGCCACGAGAAGACTTGCTGTCGCTGGCCCGCTTGGGCTTTGTGGGGCACAGTTTGCATGTGGGCATTGTTTGCTATGGCATCCATTTGTCGACGCCATTTTCGAGCTCGGTGATTTTGGCGTGTGGGCCGATTTTTACCTTGTTGATTCTGCGTTGGAAGGGCCACGAAAAACTGCAACATGCACAAGTTCTCGGGGTGGTGGTGGCCTTTGTGGGCGTGATGCTGTTTTTGTCTGACAAATTGTTGAGTGGCAATTTGCGTGCAACAGGCGGTGATGTGATGCTGTTTGTGGCGGCACTGTTGTTTTCTTATTACACCGTGCAAGCCAAACCCCTGCTTGAAAAGCATGGCAGCGTGCTGACCATGGGCTATGCCACCTTGTGGGGCGGCCTGCCTGTGATGCTGTTGTCTGTGCCGGCCGGATTGGCCGCACCTTGGGGCAGTCTGGGACTGCAAGGCTGGGCCGCCATGGCTTGGTCAGTGTTGATCTCTGCGTTTGGTGGCTGGTTGGTGTGGGGCTGGATCAACCAAGTAAGAGGCGTGGCCAAAACAGCGCCCTTGATGTACCTGATGCCGCCAGTGGCTGGCTTCTTTGCATGGGTGCTAACAGGCGAACAGTACACGGCCATCAAATTGACGGGTGCAGGCGTTGCCTTGATAGGTGTGGCCTACGCCCAGTTTGCACCTCAGCGCAAAAACCCGTCATAGGTGGTTTTTAAAATAAGCGCACCGACCACAGCCAGAAAAACATAGCGGACAAATCCTGCGCCGTGTTTCAGTGCCAAACGCGTGCCCAACAAACTGCCCACCACATTGGCAATGGCCATGGGCAAGGCCAAATGCCACCATACATGGCCTTGCAAGGTGAACAGCACCAAGGCAGAAAAATTGGTGGCCGTGTTCATCAATTTGGCGTTTGCGGATGCATTGAGAAAGTCATAGCCCAACAAGCGCACATAAGCAAACACAAAAAAACTGCCTGTGCCAGGCCCAAAGAAGCCATCGTAAAAACCAATCAACATGCCGATGGCCATGGCCAACAAGCTTTCTTGTCGTCCCTTGAATCGGGGTGCGTGCAGTTGCCCCATGTTTTTCTTGACCACGGTGTAAATCAGAAGGGTCAACAAAATGAAGGGCAAGGCTTTGCGCAAAAAACTGGGGTCGATCTGCGTGACAGACCAAGCCCCGCACAATGCGCCAATCAAGCCTGCGGCTGCGGCGGGCATCAAAGCGTGCCAACGCATTTCAACCTTATGGCTGAATTGGTAGGTGGCAAATGCGGTACCCCAGATGGCTGCACTTTTGTTGGTGCCCACTAAAGTGGCGGGTGGGGCGGTGGGGAAAGTAGCGAAGAGTGCAGGGACCAAGATCAGGCCACCACCGCCAACGATCGAATCGACCAAGCCGGCCAACAAGGACGCCAGAGAGACGATCAGTATTTCCATGAAAAAAAAGCGCCGCTTTCGCGGCGCCTATCAAAAGTAACATCTCGTTGTGGATGTTTATGTTCGAGTAGTTTGGGTGTCTCCTCTGCCCTCAAAACGAACCCAAACTGCAGTTCATCGAGTGCATGAAATGTATCTGGCTTCATAGGACATTTCCATCAGGGATTTCCCGTGGCGTTTTTGAGCGCGTCCAGCGCCATCCAATGCGCGGCTTTTTCGGCAATCATCAAGGTGGGGCTGTTGGTGTTGCCGCTGGTGATGGTGGGCATGACGCCTGCGTCAACCACGCGTAAACCTCGAATGCCACGCACTTGAAGTTGGCTGTTGACGACGGCCATGGGGTCGTCTTCCTTGCCCATGCGGGTGGTGCCCACAGGGTGAAAAATGGTGCTGGCAATGTCACCTGCCAGCTTGGCCAACTCGTCGTCTGATTGATATTGAGCGCCGGGTTTGAACTCTTCAGGTTCAAAAGCGGACATGGCTGCTTGCGACATGATGCGGCGAGTGACGCGCAAGCTGTCGGCCGCCACTTGTCGGTCTTCATCGGTGCTGAGGTAGTTGGGGGCAATGGCTGGCGCGTCTTTGAAGTCGGAACTTTTGAGCGTCACGCTGCCACGGCTGCTTGGATTCAAGTTGCACACGCTGGCGGTGATGGCTGGGAAGCTGTGCAAAGGTTCACCAAAGGCATCCAAGCTAAGAGGTTGCACGTGGTATTGAATGTTGGCAAAGGGTTGCGAAGGATCGCTCTTTGTGAAAGCGCCCAATTGACTGGGCGCCATGCTCATGGGCCCGCTGCGCGAGAGGGCATATTCAAGACCAATTTTGGCCTTGCCCCACCAGTTGCTGGCCAAGGTGTTCAGCGTTTTGGCGTTCTTCACTTTGTAAACCGAGCGAATTTGCAAATGGTCTTGCAAATTGGCGCCCACGCCTGGTAAATCGTGTTGCACTTCAACACCTACGGGCTTGAGTGCGTCTGGATTGCCAATGCCTGACAACTGCAATATTTGGGCAGAACCAATGCTGCCTGCGCTGAGGGCAACTTCGCGCAAGGCGGTCGCAGTGACCAGTTGGTGGCCATCCCAAACCTTCACGCCTGTGCAGCGCTTGGCGCCATCGGCATCGGTTTCAAGCACCAAGCCTGCCACCTGTGCTTGCGTCCACAATTCAAAATTGGGCCTTGCAAAGCAAGTGGGGCGCAAAAAGGCTTGCGCTGTGTTCCAGCGCCAACCATTGCGTTGGTTGACCTCAAAATAGCCAACGCCTTCGTTGTTGCCTTGGTTGAAATCGTCGGTTGCAGGAATGCCCGCTTGCTGCGCCGCTTTGGCAAAAGCATCCAGCACGTCCCAGCTAAGGCGTTGCTTTTCAATTCGCCATTCACCGCCTGCTTGTCTGCCTTTGAGTATTTTGAAATAGTCGGCGGAGGCTTGCGAAGAACTTTGGGCACTGTCAAACAAGCTTGGCTTGATGCCTTTGGCGCCGTGAAGATCGTTGGCGCCTTTGTAATGGTCTTCGTGCGCTTTGAAATAAGGCAGGCATTGATCCCAGCGCCAATCGTCGTTGCCTGTGAACTGTGCCCACTGGTTGTAATCGCGGGCTTGGCCGCGCATGTAAATCATGCCGTTGATGCTACTGCTGCCACCCAAAACTTTGCCACGAGGGTAGCGCAAGCTGCGGCCGTTTAAGCCATCGGCGGCTTCAGTTTGGTACAGCCAATCGGTGCGTGGATTGCCAATGCAATAAAGATAGCCCACTGGGATGTGAATCCAGTGGTAATCGTCTCGCTTGCCGGCCTCGATCAACAAAACCCGTTTGCTGGCATCGGCCGACAGCCGATTGGCCAACAGGCAACCTGCCGTTCCTGCGCCAACGATGATGTAGTCAAAGGTGCTGTCGTTCATGTTGTGCGTTGAAGTTGTGCGTGCAGGTGGGAGGCTTTGAAATTTATTTAGATGTCGGCATCACAAATTCAGCGCCTTTGCCAATGCTCTCTGGCCAGCGTTGCATGATGGATTTTTGCTTGGTGTAAAAACGCACGCCTTCTTCGCCGTAGGCATGCATGTCGCCAAACAAGCTGCGTTTCCAGCCACCAAAACCATGCCAGGCCATGGGCACAGGAATAGGTACGTTGATGCCCACCATGCCCACTTGAATGCGGCGAGAAAATTCGCGTGCCACATTGCCATCGCGCGTGAAGCAACTCACGCCGTTGCCAAATTCGTGGTCGTTGATGATTTGCACGGCTTCGCCAAAATCTTTGACGCGAACGCAAGACAACACAGGGCCAAAAATTTCTTCTTTGTAAATCTTCATGTCGGTGGTGACGTTGTCAAACAAAGTTCCACCCAACCAGAAACCCTTGTCGCAACCTGCGCCCGCTTTGGCGCCGTCAAACTGACGGCCATCGACCAAGAGTTTGGCGCCTTCTGCAATGCCTGCATCAATGTAGCCAGTGATGCGCTTCTTGGCTGCGTCGGTGACGATAGGACCCATTTCGGCGTCGAGGTTGGTGCCATTCAATACTTTGAGCGCCTTTGTTTTTTCCAACAGCAAAGGCATTAATTTTTCGGCCACATTGCCAACCAACACTGCCACACTGATGGCCATGCAGCGTTCGCCGGCAGAGCCGTAGGCTGCGCCAATAAGCGCGTCGACAGCTTGTTCAATGTCGGCATCGGGCATCACCACCATGTGGTTTTTGGCACCGCCCAAAGCTTGGACGCGTTTGCCGTGGCGCGCGCCGTTTTCATACAAGCTGTTGGCAATGGGCGTAGAACCTACAAAGCTGATGGCCTTCACATCGGGGTGTTCAACCAGTGCGTCGACGGCTTCTTTGTCGCCTTGCACCACGTTGAAAACACCATCGGGCAAACCAGCTTGTTTGAGCAACTGGGCCATCAGCAGGCTGGGGCTAGGGTCGAGTGGGCTGGGTTTTAAGACGAAGGTGTTGCCGCATGCAATGGCCACAGGGAACATCCACATGGGCACCATGACTGGAAAATTAAAGGGCGTGACGCCCGCCACCACGCCCAAAGGCTGACGCAGTGTCCAGTTGTCAATGCCTGTTGAAACTTGGTCTGTGAAGTCGCCTTTGAGCAATTGCGGAATGCCGCACGCAAATTCCACAATGTCGATGCCGCGTGTTACTTCGCCTTGTGCGTCTGTAAACACTTTGCCATGCTCGGCTGTGATCATGCGCGCCAAGGTGTCGCGGTTTTGATTGAGCAACTCTAGATACTTGAACATGACACGTGCACGGCGCAGTGGTGGCGTATCGGCCCATGCAGGAAAAGCAGCTTGCGCAGAAGCAACCGCTTGCGCCACGTCTTGCACATTGGCCAAGTGGACGCGGCCTGTGACGGCACCCGTCGCAGGATTGAAGACATCTTGTGCGCGAGTCGAAGTGCCAGCCGTTGTATGGCCAGAAATGAAGTGAGCAATCGAGGTGACGGTCATGGCTTGTCTCAGTAAATGTAGAACAGGTGAATGTTAATCGCTTGCAGCAGCTTCTTGCGCAGGATGTCTGCGCCTGAACATGCCCCAGCCTTCCATGTGCAACACAAGGTCGCCATGTTGATTGTGCATTTCCCATTGGGTGCGGACCAAACCCACATCGGGCTTGGATCGCATAGGGCGCGACTCTAATATTTTGTGTTGGAGGCGCAGGGTGTCATTGGGCAGCACAGGCTTTTTCCATTGCAAGTTCTCAAGACCAGGAGATCCCAAGCTCGAGGATTCATGCAAAAAATTCGTCACCATCAGTCGCATGGCCATGGAACAGGTGTGCCATCCGCTGGCGCACAAGCTGCCAAACACAGAAGCATTGGCCGCTTCGTCGTCAAGGTGAAAAGGTTGCGGGTCAAATTGTGAAGCAAAGGCAATGATCTCTTCGCGGGTGGGTGTGATGGTGCCCAGATCGCGAACACTGCCTGGGAGCATGTCTTCCCAGTAATAAAGGATCTTGTTGGCCGGTGTGCCTGCCATCAACGGCCTCCCGATACGTCGATCAGGCTCATGGTGGTGTAGCTGGCTTCATCAGACAAAAGCCACACAATGGCCTGCGCCACTTCCATGGCTGAGCCGCCGCGCTTGGCTGGCACCAAATGCTCGAGGTCTTTGACGCGGTTGGGCAATCCGCCGGAGGCATGAATTTCGGTGTCAATCAAGCCGGGGCGAATGGCGTTGACGCGAATTTCGTCGCCTGCCACTTCTTTGGCCAAGCCCAAGGTAAAACTGTCGATGGCGCCTTTGGCAGCTGCATAGTCCAAATACTGACCCGGTGAGCCTAGCCTTGCCGCAGCACTCGATAAATTCACAATGCTGCCGCCTTGGCCGCCGTGTTTTGTGCTCATTTGCAAGATGGCTTCGCGTGCACACAGCATCGATCCTAAAACATTGATGTCAAACATGCGGCGCCAGCGTGCCATGCTCATTTCATCAAGCCGAGCAGACACATCGACAACACCGGCGTTGTTGACCAAACCGTGCAGAGGCCCAAGTTCTGCACGTACTTTTTGGAACATGGCCAAAACCTGTTCTTCGTTGGCCACATCTGCCTGAACGGCGATGGCGCGGCCACCCGCTGCTTTCACTTGTTGCACCACCTCGTCGGCAGCTTGTGCGTTGGCGGTGTAATTGACGGCAACATCCCAGCCCTTTTGAGCTGCCAAGATGCAGGTCGCAGCACCAATGCCGCGGCTCCCACCTGTGACCAAAACTACTTTGCGCATTCTTTGTCTCCTGCAGAATATTGAGTAAACGGTTAAAACACTGTCTGGTGCTACGGCATTGCATCTGCAGATTACCTTACCTAGGAGCTTTTTGTGAGTCACTCAGTCGACTATTATTTCGCCCCGCAAAGCCCTTGGGCTTACTTGGGCCATCAGAGATTTCATCAAATCCTGACGAAAGCAGGTGCGAGTGTTCGCGTCATGCCCATCGATCTGGGTGGCAAAGTGTTTCCAATTTCGGGTGGCTTGCCCTTGGGCCAGCGTGCGCCGCAAAGACAGGCATATCGGCTGACTGAGCTGGCCCGCTTTAGCAAGTGGCTGGGTGCCCCCTTGCATTTAAAACCGACCTATTTTCCAGTGGGCGGCGACGATGCCGCCAAATTAATCATTGCCGTAGACATGGCGGCAGGCCCACCAGCGGCCATGGCCATCAGTGGCGCCATTTTGTCGGCCGTCTGGGCACAGCAGCGCAACATTGCCGACGAGAAAACCTTGGCCGAGTTGCTTAAAGAACAAAATTTGCCAGCCAGTTGCCTAGAACAAGCCTATAGCCAAGCTGCACAAGAGCGCTATGAGTCCTATACCCAAATGGCCATTGATGCCGGTGTGTTTGGCGCACCCTCTTACGTGGTCGAAGGCGAAATTTTCTGGGGACAAGATCGGTTAGATTTTGTAGAGCGCGCCCTCGCTTAAACATGGCGCTGTCAACACAAGTATTTTGAGGAGATCTACATGGGAACGTTTGTTCAATTAACAGCCGCAGATGGCACGCAATTTCCAGCGTATGTGGCTCAGCCCGCCACACCCGCCAAAGCGGCAGTCGTGGTCATTCAAGAAATTTTTGGTGTCAACTTGCACATTCGTGAAGTGGCCGATGCTTACGCCAAAGAAGGTTACTTGGCCATTGCGCCCGCGATGTTCCACCGTGCGCAAGCCAACGTAGAACTGGGCTATGCCGAAGCCGACATGGGCGCAGGCATGGCCTTGAAAACGGCCATTGAATCTTTGCCTGCACCTGGTGCTTTGCAAGACATCCAAGCCAGCATTGACCACGTGCACAAAGTCTGCGGCGGCAAGGTGGGCGTGGTGGGTTATTGCTGGGGCGGTTTACTGACCTGGCGCTCTGCCTGCTTGCTCAACGGCTTGTCGGCGGCAGCGCCTTACTACGGCGGCGGCATGACGACTGAAGCCGAGTCGGCACGTCAATCGAAAGTGCCAGTGATGGCGCACTTTGCCGAAGAAGACAAGTGGATTTCCATGGAATCGGTCAAGGCCTTTCAGGCCGCGCACCCCAATGCACAAGTGTTCACGTATGCGGCGCATCATGGTTTCAATTGCAATCAGCGGGGTGCATGGCATGCGGCGTCTGCAGCCTTGGCGCAACAAAGAACCTTAGAGTTTTTCAAGGCGCACCTAAGCTAAGAGCCCGTCATGACCGCTGCAAATAAGCAGCCTTGAGTTCAGTGTCCTGATCGTACCAAGTAGCGTTTGCGCCAAAAAAACCAAACCAAGGTGAGTGCGATCAGGAGCATGCTGCCAATCGTCCACCAAAAGCCAAAACTGCTGTGAAGCATGGGAATGACATCGAAGTTCATGCCAAAGATGGCGGCAATCAAATTCAAGGGCAAGAAAATGGCCGTGATAGAGGTTAGCGTTCGCATGGAGGCATTGGTGCGATTGCTTTGGGCATTGAAGTGAATTTGAACGGCAGTTTCAATGCTCTGCTCTAAACGCCTGACGTGATGAACGACGCGATCGATGTGTTCTAAAACATCCCGACTGCGCACTTTCAAAATTTCATGTTCTTTGATCAAGGGGTTGGCACTGGGCGTTGTCCAAGTGTTCAAAGACTCTAGCCAACCCTGCATGGCACTGCGTTGATCTTCACAAATTTCATCAAGATAGTGCAAAGACAAGCGTGCCTCTAACAGGGCGGGCCAATTGTTGAAGCGGGTGTCAGGGCTGATCAGCTCAGCTTGCCAGTGGTCTAGCTGCCGTGTGAGTTCTCTGCGCAAATCCAAATACACATCGACCACCTGGCTCACCATGCGCAGCATCATGTCGGCTGGGCTGACGGGAATGCCCCGCGCGCCAACTGATCGTTCGTCTGGCAGGTTGGCTGTTGAGGCATTAGACCCGCTGGCGGCGTCCCCGTTTGACTCGGTGCTTGCAGTGCTTTGTGCTTGACTGCCCGATGCCAAAAGCCTTGCCGCATAAGCCTCGCGGATGCTGCAATCATCTGGGTGCACCGTGAGGAGCACTTTGTCGAAAATGGCAAAGCCAATGGGACTGGTGTCTAACCTGCGAAGTGCCGGCGGTCCTGAGACCTTTCCTTTGAGTTTGAGGCGAGATGGGGGCTTGGTAGGTTCGGCCGCGCGGGATGGTTGCGCCGCCAATCGGCGAAACACCAACACATCGTAGTAAGACGTTAAATCGAAGCGTGAAGGCAATTGCCCATTGAGCAAATCGGACACGTGCAAGTCAAACAAATGATGCCCAGTGAGGTTTTGCAAAGCCTGCTGAACCTGTTCATGTTCAGACGAGAAAAATGTCCTGGCGCAAGCAATCCACACAAAACCGTTGTCAGGCAATGCACGTGGCAAAGAAAATCCTTCTTGAACGTGTGTGCCAGAGACTGTGAAGACGCGCATGCAACAGAGAGTAAGTGGTTTGCGTTAACTGAAGGTCAGGCTTTGGCGAGCAAGCGCGCAGCATCGCGTGCAAAGTAAGTCAAGATGCCATCTGCACCAGCGCGTTTGAAAGCCAGCAAGCTCTCCATCATGACGCCATCGTGGTCTAGCCAGCCGTTTTGAGCAGCGGCTTTCAGCATGGCGTATTCACCAGACACTTGATAAGCAAATGTGGGCACACCAAACTCATCCTTGACGCGGCGCACCACATCCAAATACGGCATGCCTGGCTTGACCATCACCATGTCAGCACCTTCGGCAATGTCCAGAGCCACTTCGCGCAACGCTTCGTCGGTATTGCCGGGGTCCATTTGGTAGGTTTTTTTGTTGCCTTTGCCCAGGTTGGCGGCAGAGCCCACGGCATCACGGAAGGGGCCATAAAAAGAGCTAGCGTATTTGGCGCTGTAAGCCATGATTTGTGTGTGCACATGACCTTTGGCTTCCAAAGCTTGGCGAATGGCGCCAATGCGCCCATCCATCATGTCACTGGGCGCCACAATGTCGACGCCTGCATCGGCTTGCACCATGGCTTGTTTGACCAATTGACCCAAGGTGGGGTCATTCAAAATGTAGCCATCATCGTCTAGCCAGCCATCTTGTCCGTGGCTGGTGAAGGGGTCGAGTGCAACGTCTGTCATGACACCCAATTCAGGAAAGTTTTTCTTGAGGGCTCTGACCACGGTAGGCACCAATCCGTCAGGATTGAGAGCTTCGTTACCTTCTGGGTCTTTGAGTGAGCTGTCAATGACCGGAAAAAGAGCCATCACAGGGATGCCCAACTTCACGCAATCTTCTGCCACTGGCAGCAACAAATCCAAACTCATGCGCTCAACCCCTGGCATCGAGCCAACGGCCTGCCGTTGATGCTTGCCATCTAGAACAAAGACCGGGTAAATCAAATCGTCAACCGTCAATTGGTTTTCGCGAACCAAACGTCTTGAAAAATCGGTACGGCGCAATCTGCGGGGGCGGCTGAGGGGATATGGCGTGTGAATCAGTGTCATTTGAAAATTGTGCCTGAAGTTTGTTGAAAAACAAGCCTCGGGGCTACACTTGCACCATGCTCTGGATTAAAGCTTTTCACATCGTCTTCGTGGCCAGTTGGTTTGCTGGCTTGTTTTACTTGCCGCGAATTTTTGTCAATTTGGCCATGGTGCCAGAAGATTCCGCGGCTGAGCGTGAGCGGCTATTGCTCATGTCTCGCAAGCTTCTCAGGTTCACCACCTTGTTGTCGGTGCCGGCCATTGTGCTGGGTGTGTGGCTGTGGTGGGGCGTTGGCATTGGATGGGGTCCCGGCAACGCTTGGATGCATGCCAAATTGGCATTGGTACTGCTCATTGTGGGCTACCACCATGCTTGCGGCCGCATGTTGAAGAAGTTTGAAGCCAATCAAAATACGCACAGCCATGTTTGGTATCGCTGGTTCAACGAGGCCCCCGTGTTGATGCTGGTGGCGGTTGTGATTCTTGTGGTCGTGAAGCCCTTTTAAGGCGCATGCAAAAAACTGCGGCATGGCCCTTGGCTGGCATTTACGCCGCATTGATTGTTTACGCCAGTCTTTACCCCTTTGAACAATGGCGATCTCAGGGGGTCGACTGGACCGCCTTCCTGATGGCCCCGTGGCCCAAGTATTGGACAGGCTTTGATGTCTTGGCCAATGTGGTGGGTTATGCGCCGTTGGGTTTCATTGGTGTATTGGCACTGCGACGCAGCGCACGGCATTGGCCGGCCGTCACACTCACAGTCGCTGCGGCGTCATTGCTGTCATTGGCACTTGAAACACTGCAGCTTTTTTTGCCTGCCCGCGTGCCGTCCAATGTTGATTGGGGGCTGAACACTTGCGGCACTTTGATAGGTGCCACGTTGGCTTGGTTTTTGGAGCGGTGGGGCTTTCTAGACCGCTGGACTCGGTTCCGCGCCAACTGGTTTCTGCCAGATGCCAGAGGCTCATTGGTGCTCTTGGCGTTGTGGCCGCTGGCCTTGTTGTTTCCAGCGCCTGTGCCGCTGGGCTTGGGCCAAATTTTGGAGCGTACAGAAGATGCGCTGGCATTGTGGTTGCAGGACACGCCATGGCTTGATTGGTTGCCTGTTCGCGAAGTCGAGTTGCAACCATTACTCCCCATTTATGAGGTGTTCTGCGTTGGCATGGGTTTGTTGCTGCCTTGTTTACTGGCTTTCAGTTTGATTCGGCAAAGGTATCAAAAAATCATTGCGGCGTGTTTCTTGGTCATGTCTGGTTTGGGCTTTACGGCTTTGTCCGCTGCCCTCACGTATGGCCCTGCCCATGCTTGGGGCTGGTTTAACTCGCCCGTTCAAGGCGGCTTTGTTTTGGCTTCGCTGCTGGCGCTGCCCATGCTGTGGCTTCGAGAAAAAGCACTTCAAGTGCTGGCCCTGGTGGGTTTGGTGCTGCAGCTGAGCTTGCTTAACAACGCTTCAGCGAGCGCTTACTTTGCCTTGACTTTGCACAACTGGGAACAAGGCCAGTTCATTCGATTTCATGGCTTGATTCAATGGATAGGTTGGCTATGGCCTTTTGTTTTGTTGGTTTATTTGATGCGCCGCTTGTCGTCTTCCCGCCCCTCTAAAATGGACGCATGAGCGAAAAATCCACTCCTTATTACGAACGGCATATTTTTTTCTGTCTGAACGAAAGAAAAAATGGCGAGTCCTGTTGTGCGGTGCAGGGCGCGCAAGCCGCCTTTGACCATTGCAAAGCCCGTGTCAAAGACTTGGGCTTGGCGGGGCCAGGAAAAGTCCGCGTCAACAAAGCAGGTTGTTTAGACCGATGTGCGGGCGGCCCGGTGGCCGTGGTCTACCCAGAGGGCACGTGGTACAGCTTTGTCGACAACACCGACATCGATGAAATTGTCGACAGCCATCTCCAAAATGGCCAAGTGGTGCAACGCTTGGTGACACCTTCCGACGTGGGACGCTGATGAACTCGGCTACGCAAGCCGTGCAGTTTCAAGGCGCTTCAGGTGTCTTGGAAGGACTTGTTGACGAACCAGAAGAGGGCGCGTTCAAAGGCGTAGCTGTCATCTCTCATCCGCACCCTTTGTTTGGCGGCACCATGCAAAACAAGGTGGTTCAGACGCTGGCCAAGGCCTTTGTTCAAAATGGTTGGCGCGCCATCCGATTTAATTTTCGAGGCGTTGGTGCCAGTGCCGGTGTTTACGACGAGGGCCGCGGCGAGTTGGAAGACTTGTTGGCGGTTATTTCACAAAGTCAAAGTCAAAACTCACCGCCAGTTGCGGCTGGGTTGGCGCTTGCCGGATTTTCATTTGGCGCTTTTGTGACAAGTCACGCGGCTGCGCAATTGGCCCCTTCGGGTCAATTGGAAAAATTGGTGCTGGTTGGAACGGCGGCTTCACGGTTCCAAGTCGCGCCTGTGCCCCCCGAGCTCCACAACAAAACATTGGTGGTGCATGGCGAGGTCGACGATACCGTGCCTTTGGCCAGCGTGATGGATTGGGCGCGCCCTCAATTTTTGCCTGTCTCTGTCATTCCTGGCGTGGCGCACTTTTTTCACGGGCAATTGCCCTTGCTCCGTTCCTTGGTCAGTCGCCATTTGCGAAATTGATTGTTGAACCATGCCCTCTACACCATGACAGCTTTGTTTTTAACGCTCCGGCGCAGTGCTTTGCGATCAGCCCTAATTTGGGTTGCGTTGTCATTGAACTTACTGCCATTGCAAGCGCAGGCTCAGGCGCATTTGCAAGTGCCCGTTGCGCCTGAAGTTGCAGCGCGAGCCTATTTGTTGCTAGACGTCACAGCCAATCAAATTTTGGCATCACGCGAATTGGACATGCCCGTCGAGCCGGCTTCATTGACCAAACTCATGACGGCCTATTTGGTGTTTGATGCCTTGAAGGCCAAAAAAGTCGACCTCAAACAAACATTCAATGTGAGCGAGCGTGCCTGGAAAATGCCTGGCTCTCGCATGTTCATTGATCCCAAAATGAAGGTGCCCGTTGAGGATTTAATCAAGGGCATGGTGGTTCAATCGGGCAACGATGCCACTGTGGCCTTGGCGGAAGGCGTTGGCGGCTCAGTCGATCGCTTTGTGCAAATGATGAACGACCAAGCCAAAGTGTTGGGCATGAAAAACACCACCTACAAAAACCCAGAAGGTTTGACGGAGGCGGGCCATGTCACTACGGCACGCGATTTGGCAACCTTGTCCATCCGTTTGATGCGTGATTTTCCTGACTACATGGGCACCTACGCCATCAAAAAATACCGTTACCCAGGAACCCCCGCAGCCAATGAAAGCAATCGCAATTTGCTGCTTTTCAAAGACCCAACCGTCGACGGTTTGAAAACGGGCCACACCGATGCGGCAGGCTATTGCTTGGTGGCCACAGCCAAACGCGACTTCCCCAACCTTGGCCCGCGCCGTTTGATGGCCGTTGTGCTGGGCGCCAGCAGTGAAATTACGCGTGCCAATGAGGCGCAAAAATTGCTCAACTGGGGATACACCGCATTTGATGCAGTCAAGCTTTTTGATGCTGGCCAGCCCGTTGCAACGCCGGCCATTTGGAAGGGCAAAGAGGCCAGCGTCAAGCTTGGGCGCTCGGATGCCCTGGTGGTGGCGGTGCCCACGGGTTCTGCTGCGCAGATCAAAACCCAGCTGGTCCGCCCAGACCCCTTGGTGGCCCCGGTGACCAAGGGTCAAACCATTGGCAGCCTCAAAATTTTCCGTGGTGAGCAGCTCTGGGTCGACATGCCTTTGCAAGCTTTGGACACAGTAGAGCAAGCGGGCGTCCTGGGCCGCGCTTGGGATGCGCTGCGTTTATGGATCAAATAAGAAAAGTTGGCACTTGCCAACTTTGACTCAAGGCGGGGCTGCATAGATTTTTTTGCACAGGCCCTATTCCGCGGCTATACTAGAAGGCTTTTCCGCATTTGGGGCGGAGAAGATTTTTTTGTTCATTCCAAACGTTTAGGGACGTTTTTTTAAATGCCAACCATCAATCAATTGGTGCGTCAGGGGCGCGAGGTCGAAAAGACCAAGTCAAAAAGCCCTGCGATGCAAAACTCTCCGCAGCGCCGCGGTGTGTGCACCCGTGTGTACACCACGACGCCTAAAAAACCTAACTCCGCTCTGCGTAAAGTTGCCAAAGTGCGCTTGACCAACGGCTTCGAGGTGATCTCCTACATCGGTGGTGAAGGCCACAACTTGCAGGAACACTCCGTGGTTTTGGTACGTGGTGGTCGTGTGAAAGACTTGCCAGGTGTGCGTTATCACATCGTGCGCGGTTCACTTGACTTGCAAGGCGTAAAAGACCGCAAGCAATCGCGTTCTAAATATGGCGCTAAGCGCCCGAAGAAAGCTTAAGTTAGCTTTTAAAAAAAGGTGTTGTGCTGGTTTTTAGACGAGCCGGTTCAACGAAGTGACTCCATGTCGGAGTCGAGTAAGTGCAAATTCAAGATGAATTTGCAGGGTGTCTGGATCGGACGTCCAGCCATCAAACTGAAGCAAAGAGGTGAAATATGCCACGTCGTCGTGAAGTCCCTAAACGTGAAATCCTGCCGGATCCCAAGTTCGGTAATGTCGAACTTTCCAAATTCATGAATGTGATCATGGAAGGCGGCAAAAAAGCGGTTGCCGAGCGCATCATTTATGGTGCCTTGGAAAACATGGAAAAGAAAACAGGCAAAGACCCTGTTGAACTTTTCTCAATCGCCATCAACAACGTCAAGCCCATGGTGGAAGTTAAATCCCGCCGCGTGGGTGGTGCCAACTACCAGGTGCCTGTCGAAGTTCGCCCTGTCCGTCGCTTGGCTTTGTCCATGCGTTGGATCAAAGAAGCGGCCCGTAAGCGTGGTGAAAAATCCATGGCTTTGCGCTTGGCCAACGAGTTGCTCGAGGCCAATGAAGGTCGCGGCGGCGCGATGAAAAAGCGTGATGAAGTGCACCGTATGGCTGAAGCCAACAAGGCCTTCTCACACTTCCGCTTCTAAATCCCGGAGGTTGTCGCGCAGCCTCGTGTTGCGCTGCCAACCGACCGCAAAGCCCTGTAGAGACCCTGCAGGGCATTTGCATTTTTTGTTTTAACTGAATTCCAAGAGGTTGATCATGGCTCGCAATACTCCCATCGAGCGCTATCGCAACATCGGTATTTCCGCTCACATTGACGCGGGTAAAACCACTACCACCGAGCGTATTCTTTTTTACACCGGTGTGAACCACAAAATTGGTGAAGTGCATGATGGCGCTGCCACCATGGACTGGATGGAGCAAGAACAAGAGCGTGGTATCACGATCACTTCTGCGGCCACCACTTGTTTTTGGAAGGGCATGGATGGCTCTTTCGCAGACCACCGCATCAACATCATTGACACCCCTGGCCACGTTGACTTCACCATTGAAGTTGAGCGTTCTATGCGCGTGCTCGACGGCGCTTGCATGGTTTACTGTGCAGTGGGCGGCGTGCAGCCCCAGTCTGAAACTGTGTGGCGTCAAGCTAACAAGTACAAGGTTCCTCGTTTGGCCTTCGTGAACAAGATGGACCGTACCGGTGCCAACTTCTTCAAAGTTGTGGACCAAATGAAGTTGCGCTTGAAAGCCAACCCCGTGCCAATCGTGATCCCTATCGGCGCTGAAGACAACTTCACCGGCGTGGTCGACCTTCGCAAAATGAAGGCCATCATCTGGGACGAAGCTTCACAAGGCATGAAGTTCACTTTCGAAGAAATTCCCGCTAACTTGGTCGAATTGGCCAAAGAGTGGCGCGAGAAGATGGTTGAAGCAGCTGCTGAAGCCTCTGAAGAACTGATGAACAAGTACCTCGAAGAAGGTGACTTGACTGAAGAAGAAATCACGGCTGGTTTGCGTGTTCGCACCATCAACAGCGAAATTCAACCGATGTTGTGCGGCACCGCCTTCAAGAACAAAGGTGTCCAGCGCATGTTGGACGCCGTCTTGGAATTGATGCCCTCTCCTCTCGACGTGAAAGCCATCAAAGGTTTTGACGAAGACGAAAAAGAAGTGACACGCAAAGCTGACGACGAAGAGAAATTCTCTGCGTTGGCATTCAAATTGATGACCGACCCCTTCGTGGGCCAGCTCACTTTCGTGCGTGTTTACTCTGGCGTTCTGAAAAAGGGCGACACCGTTTACAACTCCGTGCGCGGCAAGAAAGAGCGTATCGGTCGTATCGTGCAAATGCACGCCAACAACCGCGAGGAAGTTGACGAAATTCGCGCCGGCGACATCGCTGCTTGCGTGGGCTTGAAAGACGTGACCACTGGCGAAACATTGTGCGACCCCAACGCGGTCATCACTTTGGAGCGCATGGTGTTCCCCGATTCCGTGATCCGTCAAGCTGTCGAACCAAAGACAAAAGCCGACCAAGAAAAAATGGGCATGGCCTTGTCACGTTTGGCTGCAGAAGATCCATCTTTCCGCGTTCAAACCGACGAAGAATCTGGCCAGACCATCATTGGTGGTCAAGGCGAATTGCACCTCGAAATTATCGTGGACCGCATGAAGCGTGAATTCGGCGTTGAAGCCAACGTGGGCAAGCCTCAAGTGGCTTACCGCGAAACCATCCGCAAAACTGTCGAAGAAGCCGAAGGCAAGTTCGTTCGTCAGTCTGGCGGTAAAGGTCAGTACGGTCACGTGGTCTTGAAAGTTGAGCCACAAGAGGCCGGCAAAGGTTTCGAATTCGTTGACGCCATCAAGGGCGGTGTGGTTCCTCGCGAATACATCCCTGCGGTCGAAAAAGGCGTGATCGAAGCTTTGGGTCAAGGCGTGTTGGCGGGTTACCCAGTCGTTGACGTCAAGGTCACATTGCACTTCGGTTCATACCACGACGTTGACTCTAACGAAATGGCTTTCAAAATGGCCGCCATCTTTGGTTTCAAAGAAGGTTGCCGCAAAGCCAGTCCCGTCATCTTGGAACCCATGATGGCCGTTGAAGTTGAAACACCTGAAGACTACGCTGGTAACGTGATGGGCGACTTGTCCTCACGTCGCGGCATGGTTCAAGGCATGGACGACATGGTCGGCGGTGGCAAAGCCATTAAAGCTGAAGTACCACTGTCCGAAATGTTCGGCTACTCCACCACATTGCGCTCGATGTCTCAAGGCCGCGCCACGTACACGATGGAATTCAAGCACTACGCTGAAGCCCCCCGTAACGTTGCAGAAGCTATTGTGGCTTCAAGGGCAAAATAATTGGTTTGCGGGACTGATCAAAATGCGAAGCGTTTTGCTCTGTCCCCAACTGATTAAAAGTATTAGTTAAACCTGTCTGCGATCCAGTGCCACGCTGTACCCGTGCGGTGTGAACAAGCAATTGGATGCAAACATAAAACCACAACACGGGCTTTGTTCTTTGGAGAATTGAAATGGCAAAAGAGAAATTTGAGCGGACAAAACCGCACGTCAACGTAGGCACCATTGGTCACGTTGACCACGGCAAAACAACATTGACAGCTGCGATCACAACCGTGTTGGCAGCCAAGTTCGGCGGCGCTGCTAAAGCGTACGACCAAATTGACGCGGCCCCTGAAGAGAAGGCTCGCGGCATTACGATTAACACAGCCCACGTTGAGTACGAGACAGAAAACCGTCACTACGCACACGTTGACTGCCCAGGCCACGCCGACTATGTGAAGAACATGATCACGGGTGCTGCCCAGATGGACGGCGCTATTTTGGTGTGTTCAGCCGCTGACGGCCCCATGCCCCAGACACGTGAGCACATCTTGTTGGCTCGCCAAGTGGGCGTGCCTTACATCATCGTTTTCTTGAACAAGTG